>ENA-ORTI01000012-ORTI01000012.1-human-gut-metagenome-genome-assembly--contig:-NODE-12-length-241547-cov-9.142663_pt1 | contig 241547 bp, 205 predicted proteins | sample MGYA00242071_ERZ509191 | MGnify/ENA primary metagenome ERZ509191 (study PRJEB26280, sample SAMEA2338832) | human gut metagenome | biome: human gut; feature: human-associated habitat; material: faeces...
AAGCGTCCCTGCCAGTAACTTTGCGCTCCCGCAGGAGCGCCCCCCAAGCTGCTCTATCCATCACTTGCACATTGTCGCGCCCATTGGCGCGACCGCAGCGCTGGTCTTCCAGACATAGCATGACTTTTCCGCAAGCAGGGATTTCGCCTCTGCGGAGGCGACAAGGGGCAATGGAAACGGACGAAGTCCGCGATCGCCCCCTTGACCCCTTCGGTTTCCCCTACCCGGCTTGACTTTGATTGGAAGTCGTCAGATTTTCGGAATCCGCACTTCTAAATCAACGCATAAATCAGCATTTTCAGGAGTTTCACCACCGTTTATCATAGAAAGAAGGTCTTTCGATGAGAAAGCATTTTGATGACCAGATTGCGCAGCTTGGCGAGCAAATGATGGCAATGGGCGCACTGGTGGAGAACACGATTGAGCGGGCAATTCGCGCCTTGCAGACGGACGACATGGCGGAAGCGGCGGCAATTCGCGACGGCGACCACGTTGTGGACGAAAAAGAGCGCGAGGTGGAAGCGATGTGCATCCACATGCTGCTCCAGCAGCAGCCCGTCGCGCGTGACCTGCGCACCATCAGCGCGGCGCTGAAAATGATTACCGACATGGAGCGCATCGGCGATCAGGCGAGCGACATCTGTGAAATTGCGACAATGGGTCATCTGCGCAGTCCGCGCCCGGAGCATTTCGCGTCGATGGCGCAGGCGGCGATTTCGATGGTACACCGCGCGATTGACGCGTACGTCCATAAAGATATTGAGCTGGCGCAGCAGGTGGAATTGTCCGACGACATTGTGGACGCGCTGTTCAACGACGTGAAGGCGGACTTGATTGCCGGGCTTCGCGGGCATCCCGACCGGACGGAGGAATGCCTTGACCTGCTGATGATTGCCAAGTATCTGGAGCGCATCGGCGACCACGCGGTCAACATTGCTGAATGGGTGGTGTACGCCATCACCGGGCTATATAAAGGAGAAGAGCTGAAATGATCTTCGTTGTCGAAGACGATCACGGCGTTCGCGAGTTGGAGCTGTACGCGCTGCGTCAGTCGGGCTATCAGGCGGAAGGGTTCGAGACCCCCGCCGCGTTCCGTCAGGCGCTGGAAAAGACCGTGCCGGACTGCGTGCTGCTGGACGTGATGCTGCCGGGCGAGGACGGCTTGTCCCTGCTGCGCTTCCTGCGCCGCGATGCACGCACCCGCCGCGTGCCCGTGATTCTCGTCACCGCGCGCGACGCGGAAATGGACAAGGTGAAGGGGCTGGACTGCGGCGCGGACGATTACCTGACGAAGCCGTTCGGTGTGATGGAACTGCTGGCGCGCGTGCGTGCGCTGCTGCGGCGGACGCAGGAGGAGACGCCCTCCGCCGTCATGACGCTGGGCGACGTGACGCTTGACCGCGAAAGCCACCGCGTCACCGCCGGCGGACAGGAAATTGCCCTGACGCACATGGAGTTTGAGCTGCTGGCGTTCCTGATGGTGCACGCGGGCAAAGCTGTCACGCGCGAAGTGCTGCTGGACGACGTGTGGGGCGTCGCCTACTCCGGCGACACGCGCACGATTGACGTTCACGTCCGCACCCTACGGCAGAAGCTCGGCGACAGCGGGCGGCTGATTGCCACCATCCGCAATGTCGGCTACCGCATGGACGAACATCCGGAAGCAGGTGAAAGCTGATGAAAAACCGCCTTTCTTCCCGTCTGCGCCTGACGCTGTCGGGCGTAACACTGCTGACCCTTCTGCTGATGTGCGCGCTGGTATTCGCGGGCATGTACTTCCAGACGACCGCCGACAACCGTGAGCAGCTCCGGCAGCAGGCCGCGCAGCTGTCCGCCTACCTTGATGCGTCGGATGACCCGGTTTCCCTGCTGGAAGGGAGCGTATTCACCCAGCGCGTAACGTATCTGGATACGGACGGCACGGTGCTGTATGACAGCGAGGTGGATGCGTCCCGCTTGGAGAGCCACGCCGGGCGCGAAGAATTTCAGCAGGCGCGCGAAAACGGCGAGGCGTTCACCGCCCGCAGCAGCGCGACCCTTGGGCAAACGAGCCTGTATTACGCCAAACGGCTGGCGGACGGGCGTGTCATCCGCGTTTCGGGCACGCAGCGCGGAATGCTGCGGCAGGTGCGCGATTTACTGGGGTATCTGCTGCTGGGCGCGGTGCTTTGCTTCGGCGCGGCGATGGCGTTTTCCCGCCCGCTGGCGAAGCGCCTTGCCGCCCCCATGAACGAGGTCAACCTTGACCAGCCGCTGGAAAGCGACGTTTACGAGGAGCTTTCGCCCATGCTTCGCCGCATGGCACAGCAGAACATGCGCATTGCCGACCAGATGGCTTCCCTGACCGCCCAGCGGCATGAACTGGATACCGTCCTCGGCGGCATGAAGGAGGGCTTCGTCATTCTCGACGAGAAGCGGCACGTGCTGACGATGAACAGCGCGGCGCGGGCAATGTTCTGCATCACCAATGACCCGGTTGGGCAGCCGATGATTGCCGTCAGCCGCGACGAGGCGCTGCTCCGCCTTTTGGACGGGCAGGGTACGGAATGCGCGATGCAATTGAACGGCATGACCATCCACCTCTCCCTCAGCCATGTCGAAGGGGGCGGCACGGCGCTGCTGATGCAGGACGTCACCGCCGCACAGGCCGCTGAAGCAAGCCGCCGGCAATTCTCCGCCAACGTCAGCCACGAGCTGCGCACCCCGCTGACCACCATCAGCGGCTACGCGGAGCTGCTGTCCTCCGGGATGCTGCAGAAGCCGGAGGACGCGACGGAATTCGGGCGGAAGATTCTCGCCGAAAGCCGCCGCCTGCTGACGCTGATTGAGGACATCATCCGCCTGTCGCGCCTTGACGAGGGTGTGCGCGGCGAAGTGACCCCCGTCGATTTGACCGCGCTGATTCAGCACTGCGTCCAGAAGCTGACGCACGCCGCGCAGAATGCGCAGGTAAGCATCAGCGCCAGCGGAAATGACCCCGTGCTGATTTCCGGCGACCATGCCCTGCTGGAAGAGATGCTGACGAACCTGCTGGAAAACGGCATCAAGTACAACCACGCGGGCGGATACGTCCGGGTGCGGGCAGAAATGGCGGACGGACGCGCCGTCGTGACTGTCGCGGACAACGGCGTAGGTATTGCGCCGGAGGATCAGCAGCGCGTATTCGAGCGTTTCTACCGCGTAGACAAGAGCCGCAGCAAGCAGACCGGCGGCACGGGACTGGGACTGTCCATCGTCAAGCACGGCGCGCAGGTGCATCACGCGCAGATTGCCATGCAGAGCGCGCTGGGCGAGGGTACGACCATCACGCTGACTTTCCCGGCTCAGTCATCAGGCAAAAAATAACGCCGCCCCGACATGGTTTCCACCGGAATCGCATAGACCATTGCGCCGTCCTCCTCGTGCAGGGGGACGGCTTTTCCTTCCACCAGAACAACCTGTATCGCCGCCGCATCCGGCGCTTCAAACTCCAGACACACCCGCGTGCAGACGGATAATGCCTCCGCCTTGCGGCCCTCCTTCGGCATCATCAGGCAAACGACCGGCTGCATCCCGTTCACAAACCACTCGAACCCCATCGGCACAACATACGGCGCATGACCGTCAAAGAACGCCGCGCGGACTGCCTTCGCCTGCCGCAGAATTTCCAAACATTCCACGAAACTAAGCGTCTGATAGCACATGCTGCTCACGCCGCTTCACCTCCCCCGCATCAGCGTATGCGCAGGGGGATTTTTCGTGTGATGCAGAAATTATACTATTTCCAGATAAGAATGCGCCAAGATGCGCCGCGAATTTTTCATTCTGGCTAACGTGAATGAAACGCAGCGTAGCAGCGCTACGCTAAGTGGAATGAGCGGACGCCAGAAGGGAAAAGGCGCAAGCAGATGGCGCAGGTGAATCTGGAAATAGTATTAGCCGTTTTCCTGCACCATGCAGACCGCCTGTGCGCTGATGCCCTTTTCCTCGCCCTCAAAGCCGAGCTTTTCCGTCGTCGTTGCCTTGATGTTCACGCGCGCAAGGGGCAGTTCGAGCGCATCCGCCACATTCTGCCGCATCTGCGGAATGTAGGGGAGCAGCTTCGGCTTCTGCGCCACAATGGTCACGTCGCAGTTCGTTACACGCGCGTGGTGCGCCTTCAGCAGCGCAACAACGTGCCGAAGCAGCAGCATCGACGAAATGCCGTGGTACGCTTCGTCCGTGTCCGGGAAGTGCTTGCCGATGTCGCCCAGCGCCATTGCGCCCAGCATGGCATCCATCAGCGCGTGCAGCGCCACATCCGCATCCGAATGCCCCAGCAGCCCAAGTGTGTGCGGAACGGTCACGCCGCAGAGAATCAGCGGACGGCCTTCCACCAGCCGATGTACGTCATAGCCTTGCCCAACTCGAAGCGCCGGCAGCGCCTGTTCTGCAAAAAATGCTTCTGCCATCAGTAAATCCTCCGGAGTCGTCAGCTTGATATTGCGTCGACTGCCCTCCGTCAGCTGCACGGGAACGCCCAGCCGTTCCACCAGCGACGCATCATCCGTGCCGAGGAAGCCGTCGCGCTGCGCCTGTTCGTGTGCCTGACGGAGCAAATCGACCTTGAAGCCCTGCGGGGTCTGCACAGCGCGCAGGGAAGCGCGGTTCGGCGTGTCCAGCGCGATATTGGCGTCGCTGACGGTCTTGATGGTGTCCGTCACGGGAACCGCGGCGACGCCCGTTCCGCATTCCTCTACCGACGCCATGCAGCGCTGGATAACGTCTGCCGTCACCAGACAGCGCGCGCCGTCATGCACCAGTACGCCGTCGCATTGCCCAGAGAGCGCCTGCAAGCCCCGCCAGACCGATTCCTGACGCGTTGCGCCGCCTGATACCATCGGAACGTCCAGCCCGTTCTGCGCCAATTCAGACGCCATAACGGGCATGTCCTCTTCGCGGCTGACAACAACCACCTGCTCCACCAGTGGCACAAACGCCTCCACCGAGCGGACAATCATGCTTTTGCCGGCGATTGGCAGCAACACTTTATTGCACTTCGCACCCATGCGCTGCCCGCTGCCGCCGCCCAAAATAATTGCGCCCCACATGATTTATTCCTCCGCGCCGCGTTCGGACGCCATCGCCGCATCCTCTTCCAGCACACGGTAGATTTCCGCAGCACCCTCCTTGCGCACCGTACCCGGCACGGCAAGAATCTCGTAGCGCCCCAAATGGTCGCCGAAGCGGATGGTCATAATGTCGCCGGGCTTGACCTCTGCGCCGGGTTTGGCGACTTTGCCGTTGAGCGTGACACGCCCGCCCGAACAGGCCTCGTTCGCCACCGTGCGGCGCTTGATAATGCGAGATACCTTCAAATATTTGTCAAGACGCATAATTTCCTCCGTGTTTCGGGTATTTGAGAAAAAAGCCCGCAAGATTGCTCCTGCGGGCTTCTATACGATGTCTGATACGAAAATGAATCAGAAAATCGTATTAAGGACGATTACTGATTGACAGCGTCCTTGAGGGACTTGCCAGCCTTGAAAACAGGCGCCTTGGAAGCCGGGATGGTAATCTCTTCTTCGGGCTTCTGCGGATTGCGGGCAATGCGTTCCGGACGATCCTTCACCTCGAAAGAGCCAAAACCAACAATCTGCACCTTATCGCCCTTGGACAGGCTTTCGGTGATGACTTCAACAACCGCATTCAGCGCCAGCTCGGCGTTCTTCTTGGGGAGCTGGGTCTTTTCAGCAAGGGCAGCAACCAGTTCGGTCTTATTCATGGAATATATTCCTCCTTGTTTGCGCGATTCACGCATAGATGAAATGGGATAACCTTGGCAGCACGCTGCTGCGGCATAGCGTCGCGGTCAGCGCTTCCAATCTGCGGGGGAAGATGGCTCAACAGCGCGATTTTGCGCGGCTTTCACCCGATTCCAGTATACATCCATTTCCGATAAAGTCAAGTCCTTCAGCGATTTTTCGTCCAATTTTATCAGATTTTCCATGGCAGAAAAGCGTTTGATGAACTTTTCGGTGGCATTTTTGAGCGCCTGCTCCGGGTCAATGCCGCTCAGCCGTGCCACATTGACGCAGCTGAACAGCAGATCGCCCAGTTCTTCGCCGGGATCGCGCGCGTTTTGCAGTTCTGTCAGCACCTCGTCTGCTTCCTCGTGCACCTTCGGCAGCGCATCCTGCGGCGTATCCCAGTCAAAGCCGACCTGCGCCGCTTTCTTCTGCACCTTCTCCGCCCGCATGAGTGCTGGAAGACTCTTGCTCACGTCCGCCAGCACACTGCCCTGCGACATAAGCCCCTTTTCAGCTTTCTTGAGTTTTTCCCAGCTATCCGCGACTTCCTCCGGTGTGTCGCAGTGAACATTGCCGAAGATGTGCGCGTGGCGGTAAAGCATTTTGTGGACGATGGCGGTCGTAATGTCCTGCATCGTGAATTCATATGCCGACTCTGCAATATCTGCATGGAACGCCACCTGCAGCAGCACGTCACCAAGCTCATCCGCCAGATGATCCATATCGCCCTCATCGACCGCGCCGACTGCCTCGTACGCTTCCTCAATCAGATAGCGGCGGAGGGTCTGATGCGTCTGTTCGCGATCCCACGGGCACTGGCGGCGCACCTGGTGCATGATGCTCTGCAAGTCCTGAAAGCTGTACCGGGTGCGCTGCTGAAGCGGAACGGCAGGCAGATACAGGCAGACCGTGTGGTCATAGGTGTGCAGGCGGTCCATCTCCCAAAGCTGGATGTTTTGCGGCTTACGGTTCGTCTTGACGGTGGATGGGAACAGCACCGTCGGCAGTTCGTCGCCGTAAACATCGCACAGGCGCAGTTTCAGGTCACATGCCAGTGAGCGATTCCAGATTTCCGTAATCAGCAGCGGCGTTGTCGGATCAGCGGCGGCGGTCACGGCATCTTCCGCGGGAATCGTTCGCAGCGCACCGATAGGGGCGAGATTCCCCGGCAGCTGTGCAATGCACGCATCTGCCAGCGTTACGCCCGGCAGGATGCGCAAGACCGCGTCCTGCGGCTGCTGTGCCCGAAGCTCCCGCACCGCGCCATCTGTTCCGGCATCCAGCACGGCAAAGACAACCGCGTGATGCTCCGCTTCCGTCCACAGCGCCTTTGCCATGTCACGGTGCATCTCGTCGAAATCCTCATAGCGGTCGTAGTAATCATCCAGCGACGTACTTTGGACGCCCGCTTCCGTCAGCGCCGCGTAAACCGGGTGCTGCACCGTGCGGAAAATCAGCCGCTTCGCCTTTTTCATCGCGTTCATGGACTGCGCCGTCAGCAGTTCCGGATCGCCCGGCCCCAGCGACACAACGGTGATGTTCTGTTTCATGCTTCTTTCCTCACTTCTTATTTCCGTTTCCGGCGGAAGGCGTTCAAGTCCTCCTTGGTGAGTGCTTTCGTCCAAATCGCCGTGACTACGAACACCGCAACGCCGACCGCTACCTCCACAATCGTCAGCAGACGGCTGCACGGCAGGAGGCGCGTCATCAGACAGACGGCCGCGCCCATCGCCAGCGTCGCAATGCCCGGACGCACCAGCCAGTCGCGCCAATTGAACTTCGTGCCGGTGTACTTCATGACGTAATAGAGATTCGGAACGAGCGATACCGTGTAGCACACCAGCGACGAAATCGGCGCGCCGTGGATGTTGAAGCCCGGAATACCCACCAGCGTGTAGTTCAGCGCAATTTTGCACACAACGCCCGCAACCAGCGTGTACATGGGAATCCGCTGCTTCCGGACGCCTTGCAGAATGCTGCTCGTCGCCTGCACGACCGTGAACAGCACCACCGTCAGGCTGGAAACCATTAGCAGCGTGCTGCCGGTCATGATGTTCTCTTCGCTCAGCGACCCCTGATAGAAGAAGCGGAAAATCTGCTCGCTGAGCACGCTCATGCCGACCGAGCAGGGCAGCCCGATCAGGAACGCAAAGCGCAGGCCAAGATTCGTCTGCCGCTGCACCGCGTCCATATCCTGCACTGCCCACGCGGAGGAAATTGCCGGAACGAGCGACATGCTGACCGCCAGCGACAGCGCCGTGGGAATGTTAATCAGGCGGATGACCATGCCGCTGAACACGCCGTACGTCTCGACGGCTGCATCATGCGTCAGACCGGAGGCGACGCAGCGGTTGACCAGCATCGCCGAGTCGATGAACTGCGACAAGGGCACGATGCACGAGCCGATGGTAATCGGGATGGCAATCACCATCAACTGTTCGGCAATGCGCTTGGTGGAAGCATTCTGCTCCGGCGCAAGCTGTGGAATCGCGTCGAAGCGGCTTCGGCGGCGGAAGTAAAGCAGAATCATGTACAGCAGGGCAATCCCTTCGACGATGGTTGTGCCAAGCAGTGCGCCTGCCGCGCCCATCGCCACGCCGCCCATTTGGTTGCCGATATACGCCATCGGCAGCGCCAGAAACACCTTGCCGACCTGCTCAATCAGCTGGCTGATGGCGGTCGGCACCATGTCCTGCTGTCCCTGTATAAAGCCGCGGAACGCCGACATCATGCACACAACCGCCACACACGGTGCAATCACCTGAAAGCCGATTTTGCTGTCCGGCTGATTCACGCGCGCCGCCAGAATTCCGCTGCCCGCCAGCATGATGATGGCCGCAAGGCATCCCAAAGTCGTCAGCAGCAGCAGTGCGACACGGAAAACGTGCTTGGCGCTGTGCGGGTCATCCTTCGCCAGCGCGGAGGATACCATTCGGCTGACCGCGACGGGCAGCCCGGCGGATGAGATTGTCAGCAGAAGGTTGTAGGTCGGGAAAACCGCATTGTAGATGCCCTGACCCTGCGCCCCGATAACGTACGTCAGGGGGATGGAGAACAGCACACCGACGAGCTTGCAGATAATGCCTGCAATGCCCAGCACGGTCATGCCGCCGATAATCGACTTGGATTTGCTTGCCATTGGCTGCATCCTTTCCGTGATGAAAATACCGTACTCCATTATACGCCAGAATGCCCTCTGAATCAAGCAAAAACGCAAAAAAGGGAAGCGCGCGCTTCCCGATTTTTTACTGTTCCATCTGCCGCCCGACGATGCCCGCTGCCGTTTCCGCCACCTTCAACTCTGTATCGCCCATTTTGACGCCGTTGTCGCGGCTCATGAGCAGCACCGCGCCAATCGCTTCGCCGTCGGCAATAATCGGACTGATGACCTGCGCCGTGTAGTTCGGGTTCTGATCTTCTTCCGTCGTCACTGCCACCATTCTTCCGCCGCTCTGCTGATTCAGGGCAACGGTCTGTCGGCTGGCAATGGCCGTCTCCAGCGCGCGGGAGATCGGCTTGTCGCCAAGCTCCTTGCGCGGCAGACCGCTCGCCGCCACCACCTGATCGCGGTCTACAATCACGGCAATATGCCCCAGCGAACGGAACAGGCTCTCCGTGTAGTCCTTGGCAAAAGATGACATTTCGCCAATCGGGGAATACTTCTTGAGAATCACCTCGCCGTCGCGGTCGGTGTAGATTTCCAGCGGGTCGCCCTCGCGAATCCGCAGCGTTCTGCGGATTTCCTTGGGAATGACAACACGCCCCAGCTCGTCGATGCGGCGAACAATACCGGTTGCTCGCATGATGGTCAGCCTCCTTCAAAATCTGTTCGAGAAAGTGCATGGGCACCACCGCACAATTCGGCGGCGCGTCTGGCGATGTCTTTTCCGCCATCTGCGGCTGTGCGGTGTTACCCATGATTTCGGTGTCCGAAAAACATTTTGTGCACTTCCTGCGTTTTCATGCACGAAAATTGGAAATCACATCGTTTTTCCCGCGTGGATAGTCGAAAGGCAATTAAAAAAGCCCTGCCGCGCTGTTTGATGCGGGCAGGGACTTGAAGTTTTTGCTTGTCGTACTATTTGAGGTTAAGAATGCGCCGCGAATTTTTCGTTCTGGTGAACGGGAGTGGAATGCCGCGCAGCAGCGCTGCACTAAATGAAGCTGCCGGATGCCAGAACGGAAAAAGTGCAGGTGAATCTGAAAATAGTATCAGATGAAACGGCGGCTGTTGGAATAGCGGGTGATTTGATGGCCATCCGCATCCGCAGTGAAGCCGATTCGGAACGTGCCTCTGGTCGTAATCGCGCTGGAATAGGAGAGGGTCGCAGAGTACGAAATGGTGTTCGTGGCGATTGTCGCCGGAACAGCCAGCGTTTTCACATAAACCCAGCGTCCGTTCGACTGCTGTTCCAGCCATGCGTTGGTGACAACAATGCGTCCGGCAAGGATATCCGTCATCAGAGTAAAAGTGGCAACTTTGTCCATGCCGAGCGAACAAGTGGCGGACAGGAAAGTGACATCCGCACACGGTTCTACGGAATCGTCTGCGAATGCACAGCTCAAAAGTGCCGCAAGAACAAGCAGCACAGCGAAAATACGGCGAAGCATATGCATCATTTATTCTCCTATCTCTCTAATGATTGTGCGCAGGAGAGAAGTTACCTCTTCCTGCGACGTTCTGCCGGAAAACAGCAAAAGTTTGTCGTCGCCCTGCCATAAAGCGACGGGTTTGTTGATGTTTTCCGTAATGTAGAAATTCAGTCCATCGAACTGTTGAATCGTTCCTTCATACGACTGCTCGAATGAAAGCATCATATACTGCGGATTGGAAATCAGATTGATTACACCGACGATCGTCTGCTGTGCGTCCGCCGCATTGACATACATCAGCGAAATACTGATGCCACTTCGCGTGAAATTCACATAGCGGTGCTGAAGCTCCCATTGACCGTTCACCGTTTCCGGGATGCCGGTTTTCCTGCCAATCAGCGCATCAAGCGCTGCGATACTCTGTACCTCAACAGTATCGCCGCTTGGCAGCATGGGGTCAGCAACGGCAGTTTCCAGCATTTCGATGGCAATTTCGTGGCTCGTCACGAAGTGCTGCTGTTCATCGGAGGTTGTCCAGTTTGCATACCACAGCAGCGGATGCGATACGGCAAAGGCGACAGCAATCGCCGCGGCACTGCAAGCCGCTGCGGCCATGATTTTCTTCCGCTTTTGACGCTTTCTTTCGTTTTTCTGATGTGCTGCCGGAGGGCATCCACGCGCGCGGGGGCAATCGGCTTCTGTTCACCTTGCAGACGTTCCAGCAAATCCATGCAGGTGTGGATTTTCGTTTCATCTGTCGGCGCATCCGTTCGAGCGGCTTCCGCCTGAATGATGTTCAGCAGGCGGCGCTGCGTCTCGCGCGGCGGCAGATGACCGTAATCAATCGCTTGCAGGATGGCTTGAACCTCCTTTTCTTTTGGGTCGCTCACAAAAAAGCCTCCCTTCACTATATGATACTGCATGAGAAGGGCAAAATGGGATAAGCAGAAAAAATTTTAGGTAACACCGCACAAATGAGGTGGTCGGCTGGCGAATGGATTTTTCGTCAGATGCAAATGCAAATTTCGAAGGTTTACTGGCGGTAAATCGAGAAATTTGCATGCCGCAGATGGCGGAAAAGACATCGCCAGACGCGCCGCCGAATTGTGCGGTGGTGCCTTTATAGAATCAAAAACGTGCCGCCCTGTACGCACAGCAGCAGCGTGACGAAAAGCAGTCCCGCCGCTTTTTTGCGGATGCGGCGCGCGGCATCATTGACCGTGTTGCGCTTGATACCAAGCGTGTCCGCTGTATCCGCCGCGGAATTATCCTCCTCGTAATACTGGTGATAGACGGACTTCTCCAGCGGGGTCAGGCGCGCTTGCAGTTCCTCCAGCAGCTCGTTCATCTCGCTCTTTCGCAGCCACTGGATGAGTTCGTCCTGTTGTTTCTCGATGAGGATTTCCGGTTCCAGCGGGAGCGATATACCCAGCCGCCTGCGTTCGATGCGGGAGCGACGCGCCAGTGTGATGCACTCCAGCTTGCAGGCGTTGACGAACCACCCGTAGAGATTCTTGTGATTCGCCAGCTGCTCCTTCTTCTCCAGCGCCCGCAGCACCACTCGCTGAACAATATCTTCCGCATCCACACCATGAATCATTTGGTAATTGAGCAGAATGCGGCATAATCGCACGAGATCCTCCAGCATCTTGTTGTATACGTCAGTAATCTCACTTTCACTCATCCATTTCACCCTCACGACTTTCTGTATGATGGTGTCCGTTTCGCACTTGCGCGTATGCGCTCCGGGCAGTGCCTATAGGCATTTCTATTGTAAGACGAGATTGCCAATATGTCAATGCTTGCGCGGAAATATGGTGTGTTTTTTCCTGCGGGTGAGTGCCTTTTTTCCATAGGCAGAATAAAACGCGTCAAAATTTAGACATAGATAATATCTGATCATTGCTTGCTGTCGGAAATGAAAATCATAGAATAATAGCGGCATACCATTGACAAGAACGTTCTTTCGCGTTATAATAGACACAGTAAATCACATCCGGAGGTCGTGCAAATGACAATGTGGAATTTCGGTGCTTCAGCCGTGCAGAATGATTCAGGAGGGAGTCAGCATTGAAATATCGCAAGCAGTATATCAACGTAGATGTTGTGTTTGATGCTTCCGGGCGGATGCGGCCGCAGGTCATCCACTGGGTGGACGGACGGCGATACGAAATTTCGCGTGTAAAAGCGATTGTGCCCGCGGCAGCGCGCAAATCCGGCGGGCAGGGTGACCGATACACGGTGATGCTGGCAGGTCAGGAGCGCTACTTGTTTTTTGAGCGTCCGACAGACGAACGCACTGCCATCGTCGGGCGCTGGTTTGTAGAAGCGACGGAGGGAAATTGAAATGGACAGAATCATTCGCCGAGAACCTGCTGATTGGCGGCACAGCGTGGCATTCACTGGGCATCGTCCGCAAAAACTGCCGTTTGGTTTTGATGAAGCCGACCCACGCTGCGTGGATTTCAAGCGCCGGCTGTGTAATTCTATTGAAATGATGATTCTGGAAGGGTACACGCACTTTATTTCCGGCGGGGCGCTGGGCATGGATATGTACGCGGCGGAGGCGGTGCTGACGCTGCGCGAGCAGTACCCGGAAATTACGCTGGAAATCGCCATTCCGCACGACGGACAGACTGCAAAGTGGCCGCAATCCCTGCGCAACCGGGCGGAGCGCATCCGCGAGGAAGCAGATGTCATCACATGGATTGCGCACGAGTATACCAAGCGCTGCCTATTCGATCGGAACTACTACATGGTGTCGCATTGCAGCGTGCTGCTGGCATGTTTTGACGGTCAGCCCGGCGGCACGGCGCAGACCATCGAGACGGCACATCGGCTGGGGCGGCTGATTACGGTTGTGCGGCCGGTTCGCCGGAAAGTCGCGTAACACCGCATGGCATCCGCCCGCGTCAGTGGCTCCATTTAAGGCGGCATCGCACAACTCGGCGGCGCATCTTGGCGCATTCTTATTGAAAAATAGGATAGAGGAGAAATGAATTATGCAATGGGGCTTGAATGTTCATCAGCAGCCGCGGCAGCTGGACAAACGGTTTTCAGACCTGAAACTGTGCCAGCGCGAACAGATTGCGAAGTGGCTGCGCGAGGAGACAAACGATTACTACACGCGCCATCAGCGCTATCCCGTCGGGCGGGAGGCAGAGGACGTGGTGGACAATGCGTATGTGCAGATTGTGAAAGCAGGAATTTGGATTCCGTATGGCGAAGTATACTAGTTATTATCTCAGCCGCAAAGCGCGAATGATGAAGCATCCGCTGTAAGGCTGAACGAGGAGGCTTTGCACATGTGCGGGCGTTATTTCCTTGCTGATAGTGACAATTCTGGCGAACTTCGCAGCATCATCGATCAGCTGAATCGGCGCGGCGTCACCGTCAAGACGGGCGAGATTTTCCCGACGGATACCGTGCCTGTGCTGGCGAACAATCGGAACCGGCGCGTCGTGCCCTTTCCCATGCAATGGGGATACACGCTGCCGGACGGCCGCCTGCTCATCAATGCTCGGAGCGAAACGGCAGGGGAGAAGCCGCTCTTTCAGGACGCAATGCGTCAGCACCGCTGCTTGATTCCAGCAACGAACTATTTCGAGTGGGAAAAGCGCGGCAAGGAGAAAACCAAGTACGCCATCCAACAGGCGGATGCAGGTTTGCTATACATGGCGGGGCTGTACCGCGTGGAGAACGGGCGCGCAGTGTTCACCATTCTAACGCGTGAGCCTGCCGAACAAATTCGCTTCATCCACGACCGGATGCCTGTCATTCTAACAAGCAATGCAAAGCAGGATTGGCTGAATCTGGACTGCGACGCAGCGCAAACTTTGGCGCAGGCGTGTGAAAATGTAGCGTTTTGCGCAGTAGATGTTTCGTGCTGAGCATTGCCGCATAATGACGCAGATTCCGGTCAGGCTGCTGGCGGCGGATTCATGCTCATCGCTATGGAGGAAGTTGTGCTGTCCGAAGAGACGATTCCGATGATGCTGTTTGTCAGGGCGGAAAAATAACGCATTATGCACTTGCCACCAGCACTTCGGTATGGTATAATAAAATAGTTGCTATATGCTTGCAAAATGGGGAAATGTCCCTGTCAGCCACCCCACTGCAGCTTTTGATGGAGGAATCACGATGTACGATGTGCTCATTATTGGTGCTGGCCCCGGAGGAATTTTTACCGCTTATGAATTGATGGAGCGCCGACCTGACCTGAAAGTCGCCGTTTTTGAAACGGGGCACCCGCTCAACCGCCGGAAGTGTCCGATTGACGGCGAGAAAGTGAAATCCTGCATCCACTGCAAGTGCTGCTCCATCATGAGCGGCTTTGGTGGCGCGGGCGCATTCTCCGACGGCAAGTACAACATCACCAACGATTTCGGCGGCACGCTCTACGAGTACATCGGCAAAAAGGCTGCCACGGAACTCATGGAATATGTTGATACCATCAATCTGCGCTACGGCGGCGAGGGTACGAAGCTCTATTCGACTGCCGGCACGAGCCTGAAAAAGACGTGTATGCAACACGGTCTGCACCTGCTGGACGCTTCCGTTCGCCACCTCGGAACAGACATTAACTATATTGTGCTCGAGCACCTTTACGACTATCTGAAGGCACAGGTGGAGTTTCATTTTGACTGCCCTATCGACACGGTAGAAAAGACGGACAACGGCTATCGCATTTACAGCGGCGACAAATTCTTTGAAGGGCGCAAGTGCGTTATTTCCGCCGGACGCAGCGGCAGCAAGTGGATGGAAAAAGTCTGCAAAGACCTTCACATCAAGACGAATTCCAACCGCGTCGATATTGGCGTCCGCGTGGAACTGCCCGCCGAGATTTTCTCGCACCTGACCGACGAACTGTATGAAAGCAAAATCGTCTACCGCACCGAAAAGTATGAGGACGCGGTACGCACCTTCTGCATGAACCCCAGGGGCGTTGTCGTCAACGAAAACACGAATGGGATTGTAACTGTGAACGGTCACAGCTACGAGGATCCCGCAAAGCAGACGAACAACACGAATTTCGCGCTGCTGGTCGCCAAGCATTTCTCTGAGCCGTTCAAGGATTCCAACGGCTACGGCGAGAGCATTGCCCGCTTGAGCAACATGCTGGGCGGCGGCGTTATCGTCCAGCGCTTCGGCGACCTCATCCGCGGCAAGCGCAGCACCGAGAAGCGCATCAAGGAGTCGTTCACCGTGCCGACGCTGAACGCCGCCGCGGGCGACCTGAGCCTCGTGCTGCCCAAGCGCATTCTGGACGGCATCATTGAGATGATTTACGCGCTGGATAAAGTCGCCCCCGGCACTGCCAACGACGACACGCTGCTCTACGGCGTGGAAGTGAAGTTCTACAACATGGAGGTCGAGGTGGACAGCAACCTCATGACCTGCCACGACGGGCTTTACATCATCGGCGACGGCAGCGGCATCACGCACTCTCTGTCCCACGCGTCCGCAAGTGGGGTGCATGTAGCGAGGCAGATTAGCAAGCAATAAGCAGGGAAGCCTATCAAAAAATTTTGTCAATAATACGAAAAGAGGATTTGCGTTTCAGCAGGCGCAAATCCTCTCTTATATGCTGGCGGTCAAACGATTATTGGCGTTCCTTTTTTCCGTTCTTTTCGTTGATTCGCTCATAGCAATTCATCCGCAAAAAGCGATGCAAACACATTTCTGGAAAATAAACTGCTTGCAATCGAATTGCTGTCCTTTTTCTGGCGTTCCGCATAATTGTAGTTATCTATCAGTTGATTTCTTAGCTTTTGATGCTGCCGAATCAGCTGCTTAGCATCTTTGGCTGAAAATGCTCGTGCCATGTTCTTTCTTCCTCCGATGTACCTTTGTCGAACTGCGCGCATGTATTTTCACGATTGCACTTCGTTATTGTAGCACAATCCATCGAAAAGCGCAATAAAGATTCTATAAGCATCATAAGCTAACCGCGGCGAGTGCCTTTCTTCAGCACCCGCCGCGGTTCTTCTATTTGTTTACCTTTCTTCTCTAAAGTATGGCAGCCCCAAATGCTGCGGCGGCTGGTCCTCACGCTTCTTGCGCAAGCTGGAAATGCACAGCACCACGATGGTCACAATATAGGGGAGCATTTTGTACAGTTCCTTCACCGCCGGGTTTGAGCCGGTCGGGATGTACATGTGCAGGATGTAGAGTCCGCCGAAGAGAATCGACGCGAACACGCCAACGTTCGAGCGCCAGATGGTGAAGATGACCAGCGCAATCGCCAGCCAGCCGCGGTCGCCGAACGCGTTGTTTGACCACACGCCGCTTGCGTAGTCCATGACGTAGTACAGTCCGCCAAGCCCTGCAATCATGCTGCCGATGCACGTTGCCATGTACTTATACTTCGTCACGTTGATGCTCGCGGCATCGGCGGTGTTCGGATTTTCGCCAACCGCGCGCAGGTGCAGACCTGTGCGGGTGTGCTTCATGAACCACGCGACGAAGAAGCCAATGGCAATCGCGAGGTATACCATGAAACCGTAGGACAGGAAGTCCTGATAGAACCAGCCTTCGCTCTCGGCGAACAGTGGGCGATGGAAGAAGTAGCTTGTGCCGGAGAGGGCAATAGACGGAACTTCACTGCCAGACAGCTTAATCAGTGAGCCGCCAAAGAAGTTGCCAACACCCACACCGAAGGTTGTCATGGCCAAGCCAGTCACGTTCTGATTCGCACGGAGCGTAACGGTCAGCAGGCAGTAGAGCAGCCCCATCAGCAGCGAACCGAGCAGGCAGCATACAATCGGAATCAGAATTGCCGGAAGCGCGCTGATGTCCGCCTTGCTAGGCAGGGAGTTTTCGTAGAAAAACGAGCCGATAACACCGCAGATGCCGCCGACATACATGATGCCAGGGATGCCGAGGTTCAAATTGCCGGATTTTTCCGTCAGTATTTCACCCGTGCTGCCGTAAAGCAGCGGAACGCCCTGCACTACCGCGCGGGGAATGAACGAAATGAGGTCAAACACGCAGCTTCTCCTCCTTCCCAGTACGCTTGCAGAAGCTAATTTTGTAGTTGATAAAGAACTCACAGCCGATGATGAAGAACAGAATCACACCGGTGATAATGTCCGCAAAAGACTGATTCAGCCCGAACTTCGAGGATACCTCGCCAGCCCCGCGGTCAAGGAAAACGAGCAGGAAGCTGGTAAAAATCATAACGAACGGGTTAAATTTCGCCAGCCACGACACCATGACCGCTGTGAAGCCGCGCCCGTCTACAAGCGTCGTCGTCAGCGTGTGGTCGCTGCCCGCGGTCAGCAGGAAGCCCGCCAAGCCGCAGAGTGCGCCGGAAATCAGCATCGTGCGGATGATGACCCACTCCACCTTGATCCCTACATACCGGGCGGTGCGCTGGCTTTCGCCGACGACGGAAATCTCGTACCCGTGCTTGGTGTAATAGAGGTAGAGGAACATCAGCAGCACCAGCACGCCAACCACGATGATGTTGAGCAGATACTGCTGGTCAGCAACCTTCGGCAGCCAGCCAATCTGCGAGCGCTGGTTGATGATGCCGATTTTGCCCGACCCCTTCGGCGACTCCCAGAAGATGCAGAAGTACGCGACCAGCTGCGTCGCGACATAGTTCATCATCAGCGTGAACAGCGTCTCATTCGTATTCCACTTTGCCTTGAACAGCGCCGGGATGCCGCCCCAAATCGCGCCGGCAAGCATACTGGTCAGCAGCATCACGAGTATCAGCGCCCAGTTCGGCAGCACGTCGCGCAGGAGAATCATGCAACTGGCGGAGGCAAGGCAGCCCATCAGCGTCTGACCTTCGCCGCCGATGTTCCAAAAACGCATCTTAAACGCGGGGGTAACGGCGAGGGAAATGCACAGCAGCATCGCTACGTCGCGGAAAGTCACCCACGTCTTGCGCGGCGTGCCGAACGTGCCTTTGATGATGGTGCTGTAAATGGCGAGCGGGTCGTCATCCGTCAGCAGCAGGCAGATAATGGCGCTTGCGCCCAGTGCCAGCGCAATGGCAATCACGCGAATCAGCAGCGCCTTCTGCCACGAAATATCCGTTCGCTTGGAAATGTGGAAGAGCGGCTCCCGTTTGGCTTCACTCATGCTCATTACCTCCCACGCGGGTCATCATCATGCCGATTTCGCGCTTGTCTGCGCCGCGACCGGGTACGATGCCGCTGACTTTGCCACCGCACAGCACCAGAATGCGGTCGCACAGCTCCACCAGCACATCCAAATCCTCACCGACGTAGACAACCGCCACGTTCTGCTTCTTTTGGTTATTAATCAGGTTGTAAATCGTGTAGGAGGAATGAATGTCCAACCCACGCACCGCGTATGCCGTCAGCAGCACTTTCGGTGCGGAGGTGATTTCGCGCCCGACCAGCACTTTCTGCACGTTGCCGCCCGACAGACGGCGAATCGGCGTACTCAGGCTCGGTGTCGCGACTTGCAGCTCCTTGACCACGTTTTCCGCGATTTTGCGCGGGCTCTTGCGGTCGGTGAAGAACGAGTGCCCCTTGCGGAACGTGCGCAGCATCATGTTGTCGGATAAGTCCATGTTGCCGACCAAGCCCATGCCCAGCCGATCCTCCGGCACGAAGGAGAGCGAAACGCCCATGTTCTGGATGGTCAGCGGGTCTTTGCCAATCAGTTCCACATGCGTGCCGTCGTCCTCGATGTAGCTGATGCTGCCAGAATCGACGGGCTGAAGCCCGGCAATCGCTTCCAGCAGTTCTTTCTGACCCGAACCCGCGATGCCCGCGATGCCCAGAATTTCGCCCGAATTGGCGGTAAAGCTGACATGGTCGAGCTTCGTCGTGCCTTCCTCGTTGCGCACAATCAAGTCTTTGACTTCGATGCGCGGGCGGGGATTGACCGGCTCGGTGCGCTCAATGTTGAGTTTTACCGAATGCCCGACCATCATGTTCGTCAATTCCTCGGCATTCGTGTCGCGGGTCATCACATCGCCGACGTACTGCCCCTTGCGCAGCACCGCCACGCGGTCGGACAGCGACTCCACCTCGTGCATCTTGTGGGTGATGATGACAATCGCCTTGCCCGCGTTGCGCATGTTGCGCAGGATGGCGAAGAGTTTTTCCGTCTCCTGCGGGGTCAGCACGGCGGTCGGTTCATCCAGAATCAGGATATCCGCGCCGCGATACAGCACCTTGATGATTTCAATCGTCTGCTTCTGTGAAACGGACATGTCATAAATCTTCTGGTTCGGGTCGATGTCAAAGCCGTACTGGTCGCAGATTTTCCGAATTTTGCGGATGGCGGACTTCATATCCAGCTTTTCATCCAGACCGAGGATGATGTTTTCCGCCGCCGTGAACACATCCACCAACTTAAAGTGCTGGTGAATCATGCCGATGCCCAGATGGAACGACTCCTTCGGGGAAGAGATGGACACGGGCTTGCCGTTGATGTAGATTTCGCCCTCGTCGGGGTAGTAAATTCCGGAGAGCATGTTCATCAGTGTAGTTTTGCCGCTGCCATTCTCGCCCAGCAGCGCAAGAATTTCGCCGCGGTAAATATCCAGACACACCTTGTCATTGGCCAGCACAGGGCCAAAGCGCTTGGTCACATTGCGAACGCTGACGGCTGCGGTTCTCTGTTCCAACCGGCTCACTCCTTTATGATTGCAAATCGTAAATGACGCGAATGAATAGGAAACACTGCAAATGGGAATGCAGCGGGTTTGCCTGCACTTTCATTTGCAGTGTCAACAAGAAATTCGACCGCCCCGACCCCATGCAAAAGATCGGGGCAGTCGAAAATGGAATTACATGCCTTCGGGCAGCGTGATGCCGTCGATGTTCAGGTCGAAGTAGGGAGCGGCGCGGAAGAAGGATTCCTTGAATTCGCCGTCGATGACCACTTCGGTGTCACCCACGAAGTCACCCATGTCGTCCACGTCCGCCAGATAGGAGGTCAGTGCCTCGCCGTTCACGGTGAAGGTTGTGGTGTCGAACACCTTGATGGTGCCAGCCGCCAGCGCAGCCTTCACTTCTTCCAGCTTCTCAGCCGTGCCAGCCGCCGCAGCCTGCTCGTTGATAGCAGACAGCTCGACAGAGCCGGTCGCAATCGTGCCAGTCCAGTCAAGCGCGATATCTTCGCCGTTCATCATGCAGTTCAGGATGTACTCGAAGTAGGGTTCCCAGTTGATGCGGGAGGAAACGATGAAGGTGTTCGGGCAAGCCGCCACCGTGGAGCCGTTGTAGGAGACGTTCGGCACACCCGCCACTTCGCAGGCAGTCGGAGCGCCCATGGAGTCAGCGTGCTGGGAAATAAGGACGCAGCCCTTCTGAATCAGCATCTGCGCGCCTTCCTTTTCCATCGCCTCGTCGTACCAAGAGTAGGTGAAGGTCACTTCCATCGTCGCGGAGGGGCAGACAGAGCGCGCGCCGAGGAAGAAGGAGGTGTAGCCGGACTTCACTTCCGCGTAGGGGTAAGCGCCGACATAGCCAATCTTCGCCTGATCTGCCGTAATCGTGCCGGCTTCGATCATTTCGTTCAGCTTCATGCCAGCCGCAACGCCCGCCAGATAGCGGCCTTCATAGATGGTCGCGAAAGCGTTGTGGTAGTTGGGCAGGTTCTCGGTGTGCGCCTTCGTGCCAGTCGCATGGCAGAACTCGACTTCCGGGAACTCCAGCGCAGCCTGAATCATGTAGGATTCATGACCGAAAGAGTCCGCAAAAATGATGTCGCAGCCTGCGTCCGCCAACTCAGCAGCTGCGTCGTAGCATTCCTGACCTTCGGGGATGTTGGTCTTGGTTTCGTAGGCGATGCCCAGCTTCTCGCAGGCAGCCTTCGCCGCAGTGATGAAGTTCAGGTCGTAGGTGGAGTTTTCGTCGTGCAGGAAGATGAAGCCGATCTTCAGGTCATCCTTCGCGACGGGCGCGCGCTCAGCCAGTGCAGCAGTCGTCAGGCAGCACAGGCACATCACCAGCGCAAGCAGCAGAGATGCAAACTTTTTCATGGTCAAGTCCTCCTCCATTCGATGGGTGAAAACGGTGTAACCATTCGCTAAAAAGCGAACGTTTTCCGGGAAACATGACCCATTGTACACAAATTCGGCACAAAAATCAAGCCTTTTTCAGAAAAAATCCGACTTTTTTGCGAACAATTTAGGTGAATGTTCGGAAATAGGCGGATTGGCAGGAGAACGTCACGTTTTTGACAAGCATCCGCGTTTTCCGCATACGGCTCCAACGTAAGCACACCGTCAGCATTGCGGCTGATTCCATGTGTCAACAGAACACGATAGGCAAGGGAAGTTTCATAAGAATAACAATGCGCTCTGCCGAGGATGTTCCGGCAGGGAGTTTCAAATTTCGCGGCAATCTTGCAAAAACGCCCTTGACATTGTACTGTCCCTGATTATAATAGTTGCATGTACAACGATGCACATACAACCATCAGCGTCACGGAGGTGCACATATGGATATCACCGAACGGAAAATCACAAAAATCGCGCGGGAAACAGAGAAACTCGTCCTGCTGTCCCTGCGGGAAGAGGGCGTCGGCACGGCGGAAATCGACCTGATTCACGCGTTGCGCCATCATCCCGGCTGCACACAGGCGGCGCTGGCGGAACTGCTGCACGCAGACAAGGCAGCCATCGCGCGGCGGACGAAAAATCTGGAAGCGAAAGGCTTTCTGGTGCGTCAGGAGGCTCCGAACGACCGCCGCAGTCAGCTGCTGTATCCCACGGAAAAGGCGGAAGCCATGAAAGCCTCCAAAGCAGAGATCGAAGCATCCTTCTACGAGTACCTGACTTCTGTGCTGACGGACGATGAATCCAAAACCTTCGCAGTGCTGCTGAACAAGCTGTACGCAGCATCGAAAACCGAAAGCCGCGCGGGATTCCCGCATTTTATTCAGGCGCAGAGGAAATAAAGACGATGCAAGACAAGCAGAATTTCTGTCCGAACAAAGTCAGCTCCTATTTTCGTGCCGAATGGCTGTCGCTGACCTTCGTCACGCTGTCCGGGTTGTTCTACAACGTGGGTCTGCTGGCGACGCCGTGGTTCGAAGGGCGGCTTGCCCAGTGCCTGACCGACATTCTGGGCGGCTATCAAACCGCGGACGCAATGGCGATGTTGGTGCTGGCGTATCTGGTCATCACGCTGGTGGTTCAGGGCGCGCGTTTCATCAAGCGATTCTACGTTCGGCGCTTCGCCAACAACATCAACCGACGTATGAAGGGCATTCTGTACGCCAATCTGGTACGCGAAAGCCGCACGTCGCTGGAAAAAGAAGGTGCTGGCGAGCTGATGACGAAAGCCATTTCCGACGTGGACGACTGCGTGGAGGGAATGCGCAAATTCACCACCGAAGTGTTTGACACCGGCGTGGTGATGGTCAGCTACGCAGTCATGCTGCTGATTTATGACTGGCATCTGGCGCTGCTGAGTTTGCTGTTCACGCCCATTTCGTACTTCTGCGCAGCAAAGATGAAGAAGCCCGTTCAGCGCGCAGGAGCGGCGTACAAGAAAGCGGCGAGCGCGCTCAGCAGTGCGACGCTCGACCGCACGGAAAACGCCGTCACCTACCGAATCTACGGTTGCGAGGAAGCCCGCGCGGAACGCTACGAGGGTGCGCTGAAGAATTACGAAAAGGCTGCTGTGCGTTCCAACGTGTGGCAGTCCGCCCTGCCGCCGCTGTATCTGGCTGCATCGGGAGCCGGGGTGCTGTTCATCCTGTGGTTCGGCGCGAAGAACGTACTCGGCACAGGCTGGCGCGCATGGGGCATCGGCGTTTTCACCACCTTCCTGTCCTGCTTCACGAAGCTGACGGTGAAGTCCTCCAAGGTGGCAAAGCTGTTCAACTCCGTGCAGAAAGCGGAAGTGTCGTGGAAGCGCATCAAGCCGCTGATGAAGTCGCCGGAAGCGCTGGACGACCTCCGCATCCCGCAGTCTGCCGACGTGACGCTCGACAATCTGTCCTTCACCTACGGAGACGCGCCGATTTTCTCCGGCCTTTCGCTGACAGCGCATCCCGGCGATATCATCGGCGTGACTGGCCCTGTCGCCTGCGGCAAATCCACCTTCGGGCGCGTATTTCTCTGCGAAATGCCCTATAGCGGCTCGGTTCGCTTCGGCGGCAAGGAACTTTCGAGCTTCTCGCCGCGGGAAATCTCCGGTATGGTCGGCTATTTGGGACATGATCCGGAACTGAGCATGGACACGATTCAAAACAACGTGCTTTTCGGCAGCAGGCAGGACGTTCTGCCGCAGCTGAACGCCGTCGTCCTGACGTACGAAGTGCTGGCGATGGAAAATGGCGCTGATACGGTCGTCGGCAGCAGCGGCATACGGCTTTCCGGCGGTCAGGCGCAGCGGCTGGCGCTGGCGAGAACGCTTGCCCATCCGCGTCCGCTGATGATTCTGGACGACCCGTTCTCCGCGCTTGACCGCAAGACGGAGGACGCTGTGTTTGCGAATTTGCAGGCATACGCCAAGGATAAGGTCATTTTCCTGATTTCGCATCGACTGTACCACTTCCCGCAAATGCAGCAGGTGATTTTCATGGAGGACGGCAAGACGACGGTCGGCACGCATGACGAATTGATGGCATCCGTTCCGACATACCGCTGGCTTTACGAGAGCCAAGTTGGGGGTGAAGCACATGCGTAATCAAAAAAAAGCGGGCGTGATTTCCGCGCTCAAGGCAGCGGTGCGGTCGCATCGGATATTGACGATCAGTACGCTGCTGTGCGTTGCGGCATCGGTTGCCGCATCGCTGATTCCGCCGCTGCTGCTCAAGAACATAATTGACCGGCTGACGGGCGGCATGCCGCTGCTGTTCACCGCCGTGCTGCTCTACTTCGGCAGCCTTGTGTTGGAGGGGACGCTCTCCTCGGCGCAGGAAACGCTGCTGGTGCTGTTCGGGCAGAAGATGACGCACGCCCTGCGCTCCGAAATGTCGCAGAAGCTCATCGCGCTGCCCGCCAGCACGCTCGTCGGGCAAAATCCCGGCGAGGTTGCCGCGCGCTTTTCGGGTGATGTGGATGCTGTCGAGGCGCTGTTCACCTCCGGCATCATCAGCATGGTGGCGGATGCCTGCCGCATCGTCTCGATTCTGGCAGTGATTGCCGTGGAGAACACGGGGCTTGCACTGGTGCTGCTGGTGATTTTGCCGCTGTTCGCCGTTTTCACCCGTTTTGTGCAGAAGCGGATGCTCGCCGCGCAGCTGGAGAACCGTCGCGCCGTCGCCGCCGTGTCCGGGCAGGTACCGGAAACGCTGCACAACATCCGCACCATTCACGCCTTGGGGCTGGAAAGCTACATGGAGCAGCGCTATGACCAGCGCATCGGCGAAAGCTATGCCGCAACGGAAAAGACGAATTTCTTCGACGCGATTTACTCGCCCGTCGTCTTCTTGCTCAACGCCGCCGTCGTGGGCATCGTGATGCTGCTCTCCGCGTCGGGCAATGCGGATGTGCTGGCACTGTTCGGCATGTCGGTCGGCACGTCGGTCGCCATCATCAACTACATTTCCCGCATTTTTTCGCCGATTGAAAGTCTCGGCATGGAGATTCAGACAATTCAGTCCGCCATGGCGGGTGTCAAGCGCATCGACGCGTTCCTTAATCAGCCGGAACGCGCCATTTCCCAGGAGCGAAAGAATACCGCGCGCGGCGACGTTGTGCTGTCCCATGTGACGTTCGGCTACGGCGAAAAGCCGGTGCTGTCCGACTTCTCCATGACCGTGAAGGAAGGGGAGCAGGTCACGCTGGTTGGCAGAACAGGCGCGGGCAAAAGCACGGTGTTCCGGCTGCTGCTGGGGCTTTATCAGCCGGAAAAAGGGGATATTACCATCGGCGGCGTGAACGTTTCGGCGATTACCGACCATGAGCGCCGCGCGTGCATCGGCTGCGTGGAGCAGCGCTTCTCCCGCGTACCGGGGACGGTGCTTGACCAGATTACGCTTTCCGACCCGACCATCACCGAGGAAATGGCGCAGAATGCCGCGAAACTGGCGGGAATGGATGACGCCATCCGCGCGCTTCCGGACGGGTACAATACCATCTGCACAGACGGCATGTTCTCGCAGGGGGAGTGGCAGCTGCTGTCCATTGCCCGCGCGGCGGCGGCGAACCCGGCGGTGCTGCTGCTGGACGAAATCACCGCGAACCTCGATGCCGAAACCGAAGCGCGCGTACTGGAAGCGCTCCGCCGCGCCTCCGAGGGACGCACCGTGCTCTCCATTTCGCACCGCATTTATGAAAATCTTGGCGGAAGAACTGTGGAAATCAAGCCATACAACGCCTACGCTGCTGACTCTGCGGCTGATTGCAGCGTAAAGGCAGTATAGAAAAGGTGTGGAGGCAGCTTGACGACCTCCACACCTTCTTCTTATTTTGATTAGAACAGCGGCTGCATCGACGCATCCAATGTCGCGAACGGGCCGGGAAGCACCCTTGCCCCGCGGTGATTGCCGTAGAAGTCACTGTCAAACACGATGGTCGAGCCATCCGCCGCTTCAAAGCGCTGGTCCGGCTCAAACGCGCGCCCCAGCGTGTCGCTGTCCACCAATCCGCCGCGGAACGCGCCGATCAGCTCCGCCACGTCGGTATCAAGGAAAATCTGTCCTTCACGTTCTACCAGCATGAAATATGGCTTTTCGGACTTGACGCAGCAGTCCTTTTCCTTCTTCCACGGCTTCGCGCCCGCAAAATAGGCGTTGCCGTCTGCCCAGACCGGCAGATGCCCGAAGTGGTACTCTTCCAGCTTGCCCATGTCCGGGCGCGCCACGTCCAAGTCGAACTGATCCAGCCACTCCTGCTCGGTCGGGTAGTCGTCGAAGCACCAAGTGCCCACGACGCGCTCGTTTTCGCCCGGATCACCCTGCTTCGCCGGGGCATCCACCGGGTGCGCCTGCACGAAGATGTTGTTGTAGAAGCGGTCGTCGCCATGGAGGATGGTCATGAAGCCCGCGACCTCCGTGCGATGGCGGATATGGTAAGGCGTATAGCGCCAGCTCGTGCCGCTGCCGACGCAGGTGAACGTACCCAGCATGAGGTTATGCACCAGCGCCACGCCCTGCGTCGCGAATCGCAGGGACACTTTCGACATCATGATGTTGTTGTCAATCAGCGTCGGGCCGTGTCCGACCTCCACGAAAATGTCCTGACTTTCCATACCGCCGACCGCCCATGTGCAGTACGCAGGGCGCTCGTTGTGGTGCAGCAGATTCTGCGTGATGCGCGTGCCCTGTGCCTCCCAGTCGCACCAGACGCCCATGGTGCAGTCGTGGATGTGGTTGCGGCGAATCACCACATCAATCGCCGCGTGCAGCTTGATGCCGGAGATTTCCGCGCCGCCAAGTTCCTGCATGTTGTTGATGTGGTGGATGTGGTTGTTCTCAATCACGGAATAAACCGCGCCCATGCGCCCGACAATGCCCGTCTGCTCGCAGTTGTGGATGTTGCAGCGGCGGATGATGTGGCTGCCGATGTTCTCCTTCAGCCAACCGTGATACTGCCCGCGGCAAACCGCGTCGCGCTCCATCTGCGTCGGGCTTTTGAGGTGCTTTTTCGTGAAGTAGTGGTCGTTTTCCGGGTCGTAGTATTTGCCCAGCGAAATGCCGCAGCACTTGCTGTTCGTAATTTCGCAGTCCTCGATAATCCAGCCCTTCGACCAGTGCGGGCCAATCATGCCATCCTGAAACGCAGCTGGCGGCGCCCATGTCGTCGCAGCCTTCTCGATTTTGAAGCCATGCACCGTGATGTACCCGCAGCCCGTTTTCTCTGGGAAGAAGCAGCGGCGGCGGACGTTAATTTCCACCTTCTCGCGGTTGGGGTCTTGCGTGTGGAAGTTGGCATACAGCACGGTTTCGTCGCCGTCCTGCTCGCTGAACCACTTGAAGGTAGACCCCTGCGGATCCCACGACGGCTTGTAAATTTCGCCCGCAATGCACTCTTCCAGCGATTCCGCCTCGTAGAGCATCTGGTCGTTCAAATACACCGCACCCGTGTGGCGCACCGTCGGCGCAAAGTACCAGTCGCCGAAAACCTCCGTCGTGTACGGATTATACGCGCCGAACGTGCTGTTCTTCACGCGCACCGTCCACACCGTGCCCTGATAGGGCGTCCACCCCTTGATGCGCTCTGCGCCGCAAATCACCGCGCCCAGCGGCTCGATGGAACGATAGAGAATGGGTGCATCTTCCGTGCCGCCGCGTTCCGGATTGACATATTCGCGGTACACACCGGGAAACACCAGCACTTCGTCACCGGGCTTGGCGATCTTGGCGGCTTCGCTGATGCGACGGAAGGGAGTTCCGAGGCTGCCGTCACCATCATGCAGCATGGCTTGATTGACATAGTAAATCATAGAGTGCTCCTCCTTCATATATGGAATTTCTTCCGCAGTGGATTGTTCTGTCATGATTATACCAAATTGCTACCGATTTGTCCATATGATTTTGGACATTCGCCGCTTCCTTTCCGCGCAATAGTTGAAAGGCGCTGCAATTTATGCTATACTGTATAGAGGGGATTTGTCCCCATTTGCAGAAAGGCAGGCAGCGATATGAAGATCATTCGCGCACGGGATTACCAGCATCTCAGCCGACAAGCGGCGAACATTCTTTCGGCGCAGGTGATTTTGAAACCCGATTCCGTTCTTGGGCTGGCAACCGGCTCCAGCCCGATTGGCACGTATCAGCAGCTCATCGCGTGGGAGCATAAGGGTGACGTTGATTTCCGGCAGGTATCGACGGTAAATCTGGATGAATATGTCGGGCTGCCCGCCGGCCATCCGCAGAGCTATGCGCATTTCATGCGGGAGAATTTCTTCGACCATATCCAGATTGACCTGAGGAACACGCACATTCCGAATGGCATGGCAGAGGACGGCGACGCGGAGTGCCGCCATTACGACGCGACCATCCGCCAGCTGGGCGGCATTGATCTTCAGCTGCTGGGACTTGGGCCAAATGGGCACATCGGCTTCAACGAGCCGGAAGACGTGTTCCAAAAGGACACACACCGCGTTGCGCTGACGGATGCCACCATTCAGGCGAACAAACGTTTTTTCGCATCGGAAGCGGATGTGCCGCATTTCGCCTACACGATGGGCATCTGCGGCATCATGCAGGCGCGGCGGATTGTGATGGTCGTGTCCGGCGAAAGCAAGGCAAATATCCTCAAACAGGCGTTTTTCGGACCTGTGACCCCGCGCGTTCCGGCTTCGATTCTCCAGCTGCATCCTGATTTCACGCTGGTGGCGGATGAAGCCGCGCTCAGCGCACTGGATGGAACAGAAACGCAATGAAAAGAGGCGATTGAATGCCCCGTTTTGAATCATTATCTGAAGAAATGACGCGCCGGATTGAAAGCGACCGGCAGCACGGCACAAGCCCCAAGGTTTTCTGCCCAAATACAAGCGTCATCCGCCGCGCAGCCTCGCCGCGTGATGCGGGCAGCGTCTGGCGACCAGCTTTCCTGCATGATGTGGATAAAATTATGCACTGCCCGTATTTCAACCGCTACACCGACAAGACGCAGGTGTTTTCGCTCATCCGCAACGATGACGTAACGCGCCGCAGCCTGCATGTGCAGCTGGTATCCCGCATTGCGCGCACCATCGGCAGCGCCCTGAACCTCAATCTCGACCTGATTGAGGCGATTGCCTTGGGGCATGACATCGGGCATCCGCCGTTTGCGCATTCGGGCGAAGTGTTCTTGAACGAGATTTCCATGCAGCACACCGGGCGGCATTTCAGCCACAACATCCACTCTGTCCGCGTGCTGGACGGCATTTACCCCTTCAACATCAGCTTGCAGACGCTGGTGGGCATTGCCGGACACAACGGCGAAATTGAGCTGGAGGAATACCGCCCCGTGCCGGTGGACAGCTTCGCGGAGTTTGACCGGATGATGGAACGCGCCTACACGGAAGAGGCTTATGCGAACCGCATTCAGCCCTCCACGCTGGAAGGGAATGTCGTGCGTGTAGCGGACATTATCGCCTATTTAGGCAAGGATCGGCAGGATGCCGCGCGCGTCAAGATGACGGCGGAGGATGCCTATGCGGAGCACGAGATTGGCTCGCTGAATGCGGAAATCATCAACAATCTAGTCGTCAACATCATCGAAAACAGCTACGGGAAGCCCTACATCAAACTGGATACGGTGCATTTCGAGGCGCTGCGGGCGTCCAAAGCGGAGAATTACAAGCTGATTTACAACGGAGCTGCCAAGGCCGCGCACCTATCCGATACCGTGCGCCCCATGATGCAGGAAATGTACGGGCAGCTGCTGGATGATTTGCGCGAAAACCACACCACGTCGCCCATTTTCACGCATCATATCGCCTATGTGACCCGCTCGCACTATCCGCGCGTCAAGCCCTATGCGGACTGTGATCCAAATCAGATTGTGGTGGACTACATTGCCAGCATGACAGACGACTACTTTATTGATTTGCACCATTATTTGTTCCCGAACAGCCCATACAAGGTCGTCTATAAGGGCTATTTTGACGGAAGAGAGGCTCCTGCACATGTTTGAACTGATTCGAGATGCCATCGCCGCGCACCAGACCATCATCCTGCACCGCCACACCAATCCGGACGGTGATGCGCTGGGCAGTCAGATTGGCCTCAAGCACCTGATTCTGGCGAATTATCCGGGCAAAACGGTGCACATGGTGGGTGACGGCGCGGGGCGCTACGGCTTTATGGCAGATTCTATCATGGACGAGATTCCCGACAGTGCTTATCAGGGTGCGCTCGCCATCGTTCTGGACACATCCGCCAAGTCGCTTATCAGCGATACCCGTTACACACTTGCCGCGCAGACCGCCCACATCGACCACCATATCTTCGTGGAAAAAATCGCGGACATTGAAGCAACGGACGACACGTTCGAGAGCTGCTGCGGTCTGGTGGCGCAGATGGCGCAGGAATGCGGCTGGTCGCTGAACTTGCAGGCGGCGACGGCGCTGTTCACCGGCATGGTGACGGATTCCGGGCGTTTCCGCTATGACGCGACGAATGCCCGCACGTTCCGCCTAGCCTCCTACCTGATGGAGCAGCCGATTGACACAAACGCACTCTATCGCAATCTGTATGCCAGCGATTATGCCCAGCTTGTCGTGCGGGCGAAGTTTCTGCTGCATGTGCAGTTCACGGAGAAGAACGTCGCGTATGTCTATACGACGATGGACGGGAAAGCCGAGTACGGCGTGGATGACTTCACGCTGTCCCGCGGCATGGTCAACAGCATGGCGGACATGCGCGGCGTGGACATCTGGGTCAACTTCACCGAGAGCGACAAGGGCGTGTTGTGCGAACTGCGGTCGAGCCGCTTCAACATCAATCCGATTGCCGTCAAATACGGCGGCGGCGGGCACATGAAAGCCAGCGGCGCGACGCTGAAAAATCGCGAGGAAGCAATGGCCATGCTGCATGATTTGGACGAAATGATGGGAGAAAGCAAATAAATGGATATACAGCATCAGATTCTGGAAAAAATTAAGGCATACGACACGATTATGCTCTTCCGGCATTCGCGCGTCGACGGGGACTGCGTAGGCGCGACGAAGGGCATGAAGGCGCTGATTCAGGCAAGTTTCCCCGACAAGAAAGTGCTGATTGTAGACGATGAGCATTCCGACTATCTGGCGTTTTTGGGCGAAGATGATGCGCCCGTCGCCGACGACGTGTACGCGAAGTCTCTCGCGATTGTGCTGGACGTTTCCGTCGCAAGCCGCATTTCCAACCCGAAGTACGCGCTGTGCAAGGAGCTTGTGAAGCTCGACCACCACATCAACGTCGAACCGTATGGCGACCTGATGTGGGTGGAGGAAGAGCGTTCGTCCGCGTGTGAAATGGTGGCGGATTTCTACGACAAGTGCCGTGACGAACTGACGCTGACGAAAGACGCCGCGCTGTATCTGTATGCAGGCATGGTCACGGATTCCGGGCGCTTCCGCTTCTCCTGCGTTTCCGGTGACACGATGCGCCTTGCCGCGATGCTGCTGGATACTGGCATCGACACGGAATGGCTGTTCGCGAATCTCTACTCGGTGGAGTACAATTCGCTGAAGTTCAAGGCGTACGTCTACGAGAACATGCACCGCACAGAGAACGGTGTCGCGTATTTCTCCGTCAGCAAGGACGTGCAGACGCAGTTTGGGCTCAGCTACGAGCAGGCAAGTGCCGCCATTTCCTATCTGGAGGGCATCCGCGGCTACCTGTGCTGGCTGGCGTTCATTGAATCGCCGGATGGATCGACGCGCGTCCGTCTGCGTTCCCGCTTTCTGACCATCAATCAGGTGGCGGAAAAGTACCACGGCGGGGGACACGCCTGTGCCAGCGGCGCGACGGTCTACTCCACCGATGAGGCGGCGGCACTGATTGCCGATGCCGATGAAGCTGTCCGCGAATACAAGGCAGCCCACGAAAACTGGCTGTAATCCACCATATGAATAATCCCTTCCATCGTCACACGACTTTGGAAGGGATTTTGTTTATTTCAGCAATCCATGTGCGAAGTCCACCGAACGGGTCAGCGCTGCAACGAACGCGGTCAGCCCGTCCGCATCTTCCTCTGTAAAGCGGTTCAGGCTTGGCGAATCAATGTCCAGCACACCGAGGAGGCGCCCGTCCACCCAAATTGGTAGAACAATTTCCGATCTGGACGCGCTGTCACAGGCGATATGCCCCGGAAAACGCTGCACATCCGGCACCACCTGCACCTGTCGCGTTGCCGCCGCTGTGCCGCATACGCCGCGGCCGAACGGAATCTGCGTGCAGGCCGTCCTGCCCTGAAATGGGCCAAGATGCAGCATATCACCGCTGGCAAGGTAGAAGCCCGCCCAGTTGATATCCGGCAGTGCTTCATACAGCAGCGCGGATGCGTTCGCCAGCGTCGAAAGCGGCTGCGAATCCTCCGCCAAGGCCGCAATCTGCTGTGCCAGAAGGGGATACAGCGCTGCTTTTTCGCGCGGGAAAAGAATCTCCTGATGCATCGTGCGCTCCTTTACAGGACGTAGAAGTAGATGGAGAAGAAGTGCAGCACCGTGCCAATCAGACAGAAGAAATGGAAAATGGAGTGAAAATACTTCTTCTTCGAGCCGATGGCGTACAGCACCGCGCCTACGGTGTACGCCACGCCGCCCGCCACAAGCAGCACCAAGCCGGGGTAGGCGAGGTTCGCCACCAGCGTTTTGGTAGCCAGCAGAATCACCCAGCCCAGCGCCACATAGCAGACGACGCTGATTTTTGCAAACTTCTTGAGGTTCACCGCGTTCAGCACAACGCCTGTAATCGCGACAGCCCACACGATGCCGAACATTACCCAGCCAGCCGGGCCGCGCAGCGTCACCAGCGTGTATGGCGTGTACGTTCCCGCAATCAGCAGGAAAATTGTGCAGTGGTCGAACACGCGAAAGACTTTTTTCGCGCGATTGACTTTCAGCGCGTGATATAGGCAGCTCATCAGGTACAGCAGTGTTGTCGTCAGTCCGAAGACGATGCTGGATGCCAGCTTGTAGCCGTCGCCCGCATGGGCACTTTTCACAATGCAGAGGACAAGCGCCGCAATGCCTAAGCCTGCACCGATGCCGTGGGAGATGCTGTTCAGCAGTTCTTCCGCCAATGAGTACGTCGGAATGCCATACTTCTGGCGCTTCAGTGCTTTTTCGTCCATGCCTTGAGCCATTTTTCTCGCCCCCTTTACTTCAGCAGGCGATAAAGCGAAGTGACTTTGCCAAGAATCGTTACTTCATCCGCATAAATCGGTTCCATCGTCCGGTTCTCCGGCTGGAGTCGGAAGTGCCCATCCTCCTTGAAATATCGCTTGACCGTCGCGCTGTCATCAATCATCGCAACGACGATTTCGCCGTTGAGCGCCTCGCTGGTCTTGCGCACAATAATGTAGTCGCCGTCAAGGATGCCCGCCTCAATCATCGAATCGCCCTTGACATGGAGGATGAAGTGTTCGCCTTCACCCAGCATAATGTCCGGAATCGGCACATACTCTTCCAGATTTTCCTCCGCGAAAATCGGCTGACCTGCCGTCACGCGCCCGACAACCGGCACGGCGGTGGAGTTGTTGCGGATAAAATTCGGGTCGCCCGTCACTTCCATGGCACGCGGTTTCATCGCGTCACGGTGAAGCAGACCGCGCTTTTCCAGCCGCTGAAGATGCCCATGCACGGTGGAGGTGGATTTCAGCCCGACCGCCTGCGCAATTTCGCGCACGGACGGCGGATAACCTTTTGTTTGAATTTCGGACTTGATAAAATCGAGGATGCGCTGCTGATTATCGCCACGAGGTCTTTGCATGGGGAAAATCGCCGCCTTTCTGTGTTGATGCGCTTATTATAGCACAATTCGCCGCAAAAATCAAACAACCGTTCGTTCCGGCTTGAATTTTTGTCGAAACCTGCTATAATAATGGTGGAAAGAAGGGATACGCAATGGCGAAGCAATGTGTGCTGTACGACCGGGAGTGCATCGACTGCGGCGAATGCCAGCGGTGCGACCTTGACCCGGACAAAATCTGCGACAACTGCATGAAATGCGTGATGGGCGACGCAGATTATCGCGCCATCAGCATCACGGGCATTGAACTGGAAGAAGAATCCTAAAAAAGGGGAGAAGCGCGGCAGGGAAGTCACGTTTCTCCCTTTTCGGTATCCTGATTTTCGTCCTGCTCCGGCGGTTGATGCCCGGTGACTTCCTCCAGCGTCGGCAATACCACGCGCTCCGCAGCCATTCGGCGGCGGCGGTCAGTCATTTCGGCGTAGTGTCTGCGCGTCGTATCAACGGAGGAATGCCCAAGCACATCCGCTACCAAATAAATATCGCCAGTTTCCTGATAGAGGTTCGTCGCAAACGTACTGCGGAGCTTATGCGGGCTGATTTTCGGCTTCAGCGGCGCGGCAACGGCGGCATACTTCTTCACGAGATTCTGCACGGCGCGCTGCGTAATCCGCCGCTTTTGCAGGGATAGAAACAGCGCATCCTCATGACCGGGCAATGCTGCGATTTCCCGGCGAGCATCCAGATAATCTGCCAGTGCCGTCGCGACTTCCGGCGGAAAATACAGCACGACCTGATTGCCACCTTTTCGCGTCACCAGAAAGGCATTGTTTTCCAAATCCACATCGGAAATATTCAGTCCGACGCACTCCGAAACGCGTATGCCCGTACCCAGAAACAGCGAAATCAGCGCAAAATCGCGCTTGGCCGTCAGCTTCTGGTATGTTTTCTGACGCTCCGACAACCCAGCACCTGTTGCGGATTGCTCCAGCATCCGAATCATTTCTTCCTGCGAAAGGCGGATAATCGGCTTTTCGTGGATTTTGGGAAGAGACACCAGCGTCGTCACATTGGCGCTGATTCGCTGATTCTTGAATAGAAATTCGTAGAATGACCGGATTGCTGACAATTTCCGTTTAATCGCCAGTTCGTGATTGACCAGCGGCTTCAGCGGGGCAGTTTCTTCATCAGCATCCTGTTCTTTGAAGTAGTAGGTCAAATACTCAATGTACGCTGTCAAATCGCTCTGCGTGACGGAGCCAATCTGCTGGTCGGTCAGGTGCGTCAGCGGCGTGTCAGCAAACGCGACGCGCTCGCGCTGCAAAAATGTGAAGAACGTCCGCAGGTCGATGGCATACGCCAAGCGCGTGAACGTACCGGTCGTCACGGCAATGCTGCGGATGAAATCGCCACAGGCTTGCGGCAGGCCTTTGAGAATCTCGCGAATTTGGATGATTCGATGCGCATCGACTTGTTCGCGGTATGTAGGCTGCTGATTGGGCACCGAATCGCCCTCCTTGCTTCAAAATCGACGCAACTATTCGTGAAACTGTGGTTTAGCGAATAGTTGTATGTATCGCTCCCTCACGCTGATTTCAGGCTTTGGACTCCTCATCCATGGCGTTGATACGCCGATACTCCTTAATCGCGCCCGTCGCCAATTCATCGCAGCGGATGTTTTCCGGATGGTCGGCGTGACCCTTGACCTTGTAGAACGTTACATGGTGCTTCTTGGTCTGCGCCAGCAAAATGAACCAGAGATCCTGATTCTCAACCGCTTGACCGGCAGCATTCTTCCAGCCGCGCTTCTTCCAGCCGTCAATCCAATGCTCGTTGAAGGCGTTGACCAGATATGCGCTGTCCGAATACAGTTTCACGTCGCACGGCTCCTTCAGCGCCCCCAGCGCACTGATGGCGGCGAACAACTCCATGCGGTTGTTCGTCGTGCCCGCCATATAGCCGCTCATTTCCTTGCGGTGCGGCCCAAATTCCAGAATGCAGCCCCAGCCGCCCGGCCCCGGATTGCCGGAGCAGGCACCGTCGGTGTAAATATTAACCTGTTTGCGAGGACGGGCTTCCGTCATGCTTGACTCCCCTTTTGTCACATTGAATTTATTGATTATTTGGACATCTGCCGGGATTTTTCCGCACAGACCGCCATCGCGTCTTGCACTGCCGCCCGGAAACCGCGCTTTTCCAGCATTTCCACCGCTTCGATGGTCGTCCCAGCCGGAGAACAAACTTCATCCTTCAGCTGCCCCGGATGCTTCCCCGTTTCCAGCACCATTTTGGCGCTGCCCAAGACAGCCTGTGCCGCCATTTTGATGGCATCCGGGCGGCGAATGCCTTCGCGAACTGCCGCATCCGCCATTGCTTCAATCAGCATGAAGATATACGCCGGACTGCTGCCGCTGACCGCAATGAAGCCGTCAAACAGTTTCTCGTCAATGACCGCTGTTTCGCCAATTGCGTCAAAAATCCCCTGCGCATACGCCAAATCAGCCGCGGAGAGCGTCGTCTGGCGGCAAATTGCGGTCATGCCAGCCCCCACCAGCGCGGGCGTATTCGGCATCACACGCAGCAGCGTCGCGGTCGTACCGGCGACTTTGCTGGTCAGCATGTCCATCGTCCAGCCGGCCGCAATCGACACCAGCGCGCGGTCATTGATTTCCCCCTTGATGCTGTCCAGCAGTTCGCCCAGCACCTGCGGTTTCACCGCCAGCACAATCATACGGCACTCTTGCGCCAGCGCCTTGGCATCCGTCGTGCAGGTCAGCCCCGGAATTTCCGCAGCCAGTGCCTGACGCTTTTCCTCACTGTGCAAACACGCCATCACGTCTTCCGCCGCCACATAGCCGGACGCAATCATACCACGCAGAATTGCGCCGCCCATATTGCCGACGCCAATCATACCAATCTTTTTCATGTCCAATCACTCCTTTTCGCAGATATGCGTATTATACCATGAAATCAGAAGAATGCAAAGGGGCTGAACAAGAAAAATCGGCTGCCGGATTTTTCTGACAGCCGATTCGTGAATTTTACAGAATATACTTGCGCAGATCCGTTGGCTTGTTTTCGCCGGAAAGATGCTGTTGGACATACTCGCCGTTGATAGTCAGCTCAAACGGCGGCATATTCTCGTCACCCGCGTTGAAGGAAATGTCCTCAAGCACCTGCTCGAACACGGCGTGCAGGCGGCGCGCGCCGATGTCTTCCGCCGTCTCGTTCGCCGTAAACGCCGCGTTCGCAATCGCTTCGATGGCGCTGTCCTCAAACGTCAGCATCACTTTGTCAACCGCCAGCAGCGCCTTGTATTGCAGCGTCAGCGCGTTGTCCGGCTGCGTCAGAATCCGCTGGAAGTCCTCGCGCGTCAGACTCTTCAGCTGCACATGCACCGGGAAGCGCCCCTGCAGTTCCGGAATCAGGTCGCTGACCTTCGCCACATGGAACGCGCCTGCCGCAATAAACAGCATGTAGTCCGTCTTGACCGGACCGTACTTGGTATTGACCGTGCTGCCCTCGACAATCGGCAGAATGTCGCGCTGCACGCCCTCGCGGCTCACGTCGGGGCCGGAACCGCCGCGGCGGCCCGCAATCTTGTCAATCTCGTCGATGAAGACGATGCCGTCCTGCTCGGCGCGGCGAATCGCTTCCTCCTGCACGGCGTCCTGATCAATCAGCTTGTCCGCTTCTTCCTGTTCCAGAATCTTGCGGGCTTCCTTAACCTTCACGCGGCGCAGCTTCGTCTTTTTGGGCATCATGTTGCCCATCATGTCGCCGAGGCTGATAGCACTGCCGCCTACTTCCAGCGATGGCGCAGCTTCTTCGACCTCAATCTCCAGCTCGCGGTCTTCGATTTCGCCCTTCATCAGCTGCTGACGGAGCCGTTCACGCTCATCCGCCAGTTCCGCATTTTCTTCCTTCGCGGGCGTTTCAGGCGACTTCGCGCGACCCAGCAGATAATCCAGTGAGAAGCTGTTCGAGGGCTTCTTCGGCGGATTCACCAGCAGCGTCACAAGCCGGTCCTCGGCAATCACACGCGCGCGCGGAGCGACACGCGCCGTATGCTCTTCGCGCACCATGCGGATGGCATTCTCCACCAAATCGCGCACGATGCTCTCCACGTCGCGGCCCACATAGCCAACTTCGGTGAATTTCGTTGCTTCCACCTTAATGAACGGCGCGCTGACGAGTTTCGCCAGCCGACGGGCAATTTCCGTCTTGCCGACACCCGTCGGGCCAATCATCAGGATGTTCTTCGGGCTGATTTCCTCGCGCATCGCATCATCCACTTTGGAGCGGCGATAGCGGTTGCGCAGCGCAATTGCGACAGCACGCTTGGCTTCATCCTGACCAACAATGTAGCGATCCAGTTCCCGGACGATCTGCCGGGGCGTCAATTCTGCCATGTCTGCCCCTCCTTACACGTCTTCGACGATCACGTTGTCGTTGGTGAACACGCAAATGCTCGCCGCGATGTGCAGTGCCTTTTCCGCAATGTCGTGCGCGGAGAGGTCGGTGTTCTGCACCAGCGCGCGCGCAGCAGCCAGCGCATAGTTGCCGCCGGAGCCAATCGCGACCACACCCTCGTCCGGGTCGATGACCTCGCCCGTGCCGCTGACGACCAGCAGCGTATCCTTGTCCGCCACGATCATCTGCGTTTCGAGCTGACGCATTCCGGAATCGCTGCGCCACATCTGCGCCAGCGCAACCGCCGCGCGTTCGAGGTTGCCGCCGCACTGCGTCAGCTTTTCCTCAAACTTATCGCACAGGGTAAACGCATCCGCCACAGCGCCCGCAAAGCCGATTACAACCTGTCCGCCATAAAGACGGCGAACCTTGTGGGCATGAGACTTGAAAATAACGCTCTGCCCCATTGTCACCTGACCATCGCCCGCAATCGAGGTGTGGCCATTTTTGCGCACGGCGCAAATCGTCGTGCCTCTGAGTTCCATGCTCATTGTTTTCCTCCTGAACGCGGATTTTTTCCCGCGCCCATGCACATCATACCACAAACCGCGCCCATTGTCACGCGATTTTGCCTCAAACCTGCATTTCTGTGACCCAATCCCGCAGATAGCTGAGCGAACGCTCCGAAATCACGGTATAGCGTTCCTGTTTATTGCGGATTTTTTTGTGCTGCTTGTCCACCAGCAGACCGTCTAGCAGGCCGAACGTGCAGTTCATCGGCTGAAAATCGCGGTTCGGCGTGGAGACATAGCGTCCCATTGCGCCCATGGCAGTGATGCCCGGCAGTTCGGCCGTGCCCAGCCCACGCAAATCGCGCCCAAGGCTCAAGCCGCAAAGCAGACCGCTCGCTGCGCTTTCCACATAACCCTCGACGCCCGTCATCTGTCCTGCGAAATAGCACTGCGGACGCGAAATCATTTCGAAGTGCGCATTCAGGAAGCCTGGCGAATGCAGGAACGTGTTGCGGTGCATGACGCCGTAGCGGGCAAATTCCGCATTCTCCAAGCCGGGAATCATGCCGAAAACGCGCTTCTGCTCGCCCCACTTCAGCCGCGTCTGGAAGCCGACGAGGTTGTACAGCGTGCCCGTTGCGTTGTCCTGCCGAAGCTGCACGACGGCATACGGCTCTTTGCCCGTCTTCGGGTCGCGCAGACCGACCGGCTTCATCGGGCCAAACGCCAGCACCATGCGCCCGCGCCGCGCCATCGACTCCACCGGCATACAGCCTTCAAAGACCTTCGTCTCCTCAAAGCCGTGAATATCCGCCGTTTCCGCCGCCAGCAGCGCATCCACAAACGCGTTGTACTCTTCTTCCGTCATCGGGCAGTTCAGATAGTCGTCACCGCGGTCATAGCGGGATTGGCGGAACACCTTGTCCATGTTCAGCGATTCCGCCGTGACAATCGGGGCAGCCGCATCGTAGAAATTCAGCGTTTCCAGCCCCGGCAGACGGCTGATGGTTTCGCTCAGCGCGTCGCTGGTCAGCGGCCCAGTCGCGATAATCACCGGGCCATCCGGGATTTCCGTGACTTCCCCGCTGACGACCTCCACCAGCGGATGCTCCCGCAGACTTTTCGTGATATGCCCGGAGAACGTCTCACGATCAACAGCCAGCGCACCGCCCGCCGGAACGCGCGCCATATCCGCCGCTTCCATCACCAGCGAGTGCATCAGGCGCATTTCTTCCTTCAGCAGGCCGACGGCGTTCGTCAGGCGATCGCTGCGCAGAGAGTTCGAGCAGACCAGCTCCGCAAACAGCGGACTATGATGCGCCGGGGACATCTTCTCCGGCTTCATTTCAATCAGCGTGACGGCAATCCCCTGCCGCGCCAGCTGCCACGCCGCCTCGCTGCCCGCCAGCCCTGCGCCGACGACCGTCGCGTGCAGATTACTCATCCGCTTCCTCCTCGCTTGCCTGCACCTCAATGCGGTGGTGGCACGTTTCATTGGCGCACAGGTGCCATACTTCGCCCTTGCGGCCGCGCTTTTCCACCATATAGCTGCCGCAGACGGGGCATTTCTCCGTCACCGGCTTCTCCCACGACACAAAGTCGCATTCCGGGTAGCGCTCGCAGCCGTAGAACTTGCGGTTCTTGCGGCTCGTCTTTTCCATCAGACGCGCACCGCACTTGGGGCACGGCGCGTCAATGTAGGTGACAATCGGCTTGGTATTGCGGCATTCCGGGAAGTTCGGGCAAGCCAGGAATTTGCCGAACCGCCCCATTTTGTAGACCATCATCGCGCCGCACTTGTCGCACGGCACGTCGCTCGGCTCGTCCTTGACCTCCACCTTTTCAATCTGCTGCTCCGCCAGCTTCAGCGTCTGTTCAAACGGCGGGTAGAAGTCGCGCAGAATCTGCTTCCAGTCCATTTCGCCTTCTTCCACCTTGTCCAGCTTGTCTTCCAGCTCGGCGGTGAACTCCACATCAACGATGTCCTCGAAGTACGTTTCCATCATGCTCGTCACCATGCGTCCCAGCTCGGTGGGATACAGGCGCTTCTTTTCCCGGCTGACGTAACCGCGAGAAATGATGGTCGTGATGGTCGGCGCATAGGTAGACGGGCGTCCGATGCCCTTTTCCTCCATCATGCGCACCAGCGACGCTTCTGTGTAGCGGGACGGCGGCTGGGTGAAGTGCTGCTCGCTGGCGACATCGGCAACTGCCACAGCGTCACCCTCGGACAGCTGCGGCAGCGTCGTTTCGCTCGACGCCACGTCGTCATCCGTGCTTTCCTCATACACCGAGGTGAAGCCCGCAAACTTCTTGTGTTCGCCATAGAAGCGCATTCCCACGCCGTCGCCGCTGATTTCCATCGTCATCGTTTCATAGAGGGCGGGCATCATCTGGCTCGCCAAGAAGCGGTTGTAGATCAGCTTATAGAGGTTGTACTGCTCCTTCGTCAGCGACGGCTTGATGCTGTCCGGCGTGCGGTGGACGTCGGTCGGGCGGATGGCTTCATGCGCGTCCTGTGCGTTCTTGCGCCCCTTGTACTCGTTCGGCTTCTCCGGCAGATAGTCGCTGCCGAAGCGCTCCGGGATATACTCGCGCAGGGCATTCAGGGCTTCATCCGAAATGCGAACGCTGTCCGTACGGATGTAGCTGACGATACCCTGCGTGCCCTCGCCCTCAAGGTCAATGCCTTCGTAGAGCTGCTGGACAACCTGCATCGTCTTTGCCGTCGTGAAGCCCAGTTTTCTGCTGGCTTCCTGCTGCAAAGAGGACGTCGTGAACGGTGCGGCAGGCATCTTGCGCTTTTCGCTCATTTTGATGCTGTTGACCGCAAAATGTGCTTTCTGAATGCGTTCGACTGCTTTCTGCGCTTCCTCCGCATTGGCAATCACCGCTTTCTGCCCGTCGAGCGTGGCAAGGCGCGCCGTGAAGTGCAGCTTGCGCCCATGCGCCTGGTGCGCCAGCAGCTTGGCGGAAATCTCCCAGTATTCCTCCGGGATAAACGCCTCGATTTCTTCCTCGCGCATCACCACCATGCGCGTCGCGACGGACTGCACACGGCCGGCGGAAAGTCCCTTCTTAATCTTCGCCCACAGCAGCGGGCTGATTTTATAGCCGACCAGACGGTCCAGCACACGGCGCGCCTGCTGCGCGTCCACGCGCCCCATATCCACCGGACGGGCGGACTTCAGCGCGTTCTGAATCGCCTTTTTCGTCACCTCGTGAAACTCAATGCGGCACGGCTGGCTTGGATCCATGTTCAGCACATGGCTCAGATGCCACGAAATCGCTTCCCCTTCGCGGTCCGGGTCAGTTGCGAGGTAAATCTGCGACGCAGTGCGCGCTTCTTTGCGGATGCGGTTAAGAATTTCGCCGCGCCCGCGGATTGTGATGTACTTAAGGGCAAAGTCGTTGTCCACGTCCACGCCAATCTGGCTTTTGGGCAGGTCGCACACATGCCCCTGCGAGGCCTCGACCTTGTAGCCCTTGCCCAGAAATTTGCTGATGGTTCGCGCCTTGGCGGGAGATTCGACAATAATGAGTTTCTGCTTGGCTGCCGTCATGGTTGTTTACGCCTCCGATAAATTTGGAAATGAGAGAAGGGCTATTCTGTCGCCCTGCAATAGCTTTTTCCGGGCAGTGCCTTCACTGCACCGAGGATTTGCAGCATAGTCAATGAGGCCATCAGCTTTGATGCGTCCAGCCCCGTCTGCGAAGCCAGCTGATCAAAGGAACGCTCACCGTCCGCCAAGGCATCGTAAATCCGCTTCTGCACGTCGTCCATCGGCGGCAGCGGGATTTCAGGCGCTTTAGGCGGTTCCGGCGGGGGCGCTTTCTGCTCCATCACAGGCGGAGCTTTCGGTGCTTTGACCGGGGTGGGCTGCGTTTCCTTTTTTCGGGGTGCGGGGCGCGGCTGACCCGTATCCTGCCGCTTCGGGATGCTTGCGGCGGGCTGCCAGTCCATGTCCTCCAGAATATCCTTCGCACTTGTGAAGTAGACTGCGCCTTCCCGCAGGAGTTGATGCGCCCCTTCGGACATCGGCGCGTCCGGAATGCCCGGATAAGCGAACACATCCTTTCCCTGATCCAGCGCGTGATGCACGGTCAGCATACTGCCGGAGCGGATGCGCGCTTCCATCAGCACCACTGCATGGCCGAGTCCAGCCAGAATGCGGTTTCGCGCCGCAAAGACGTACTTGCTTGACTGCATGTCCGGCGGATATTCACTCAGCAGCAGCCCACCTTGTGAAAGAATTCGTGCTTTCAGCGCCACGTTTTCCGATGGATACGGCACGTTCAACCCGCTTGCCGCTACGCCGATGGTCGGGCTGCCGCCGTCCAGGCACCCATCGTGCGCCGCCGCATCAATGCCGACCGCCAGTCCGCTGACGATGCACACGCCCTGCTTGCTCAAATCACGGCAGAGCGATTTTGTTGCCGCAATGCCTGCAACCGTCGCGCTCCGCGAACCGATAACGGTGATGCACCTGCCCTCCGCCGCGCGCAAATCACCCTGATAGAAGAGCATGTACGGTGGTTCGGGAATGTTTCGCAGGGATTCCGGATACATGTCGTCCGCCATCGAGACAAGCCCCATATTCCACTTCCGCATGGTTACGAGCATATCATGCAGTTTCTCACGCGACGCGCTTGCCCGCAGCAGCGACAGGCTGTAATCCGAAATCCTGTTCTGCAAGGATGCGCCGTGGTCGCGCTGAAAGGCATCATACGCGGCTTCTGCGCTGCCGTATTCATCCAGCAGCTTTTTCAGCCGTCTGCTGCCTAACATTCCCTGCGCCAGCCACGCCAGACAGGCCTGCTCGCGGGTATATCGCATTCGCCACGCCTCCTTTGCAGAAAAGCCAGATTCTGGTGCCGCCCGCCGTTTTGCATAGTTCCTTAAGAAAAACACCTTCGCAGCACATTGAACAATGCTATCACAACTCGGATGAAAAATCAACGGGCAAATGATGCGCATAAGGGAACTACTTCGATTTTCGCCAAGAAACCATGCTGCTTTTTATGCATTCTGTCTTATTTCTGCTACTCATTCTGCTTCTGGAAGCAGATAAGGCGTGAGAATTTCCGCAATTTTCACATAACCTTCCGCGTTCGGATGCAGCCCGTCACTGAGCAGTTCGGGATAGGCGTATTCGCCCGTTTTGGGGCAGAACGCGCTGTACGCATCCACAAACGTTACGTTTGGCGTCTTATTCGCGAACCGCTTGAACGCCAGATTCAGCAGCGTAATTTTCCCCTGCTGACCGCTGTAAAACGCGCTCGTCGTGGGCAAAGTGCTGAGAATCACAAACTGGCAGTCCGGGTTATTCGCCTGCACCGTCTCAATCATGGCGGCGTAATTCTGCACGATTTCTTCCTTTGTATAGCCGTGTCCGATGTCGTTGATGCCGCAGATGAACACAATCTGCCGATAATTGCGCGCCGCCAGCTCCCCAATACGCGCGCGGCACTCCAGCGTCGTCTGCCCGCCGATGCCATAATTCGCGCAGTCGCTGCGGCCAAGAATCGTGTTCCAATCACCGTAAAGCAGCTTCGCGTTCTGGCAGATGCTGTCGCCAATGAAGGCAATGCCGGTATCCAGGCGATCCCAGCGGCCGTCCGATGAATCCACAATTTCACCCGTTCCCGCAAAATACGCCAGCTTATGCAGCGTCACGGGCTGTTTGCCCGACGAATACACGCTAATTTGATCCAGCCGGGCGAAATTCGACCCGAACGCCATTGCCATCGTGCTTTCATCGAAATACGCCCCATAGCGCCCTTCGGACACCTCCACCGTCTCCGAGGCATTCACCTTCGCCCACTGCGTCGCGCCGGAATGGCTGGAAAGTGCCAGATACACACCGTATTTCGCGCCGCTGTACTCGACGTAAAACCGGCTGTCCGTGCGCATCTGCGACGCATCGAATGTGCCGCCGACGTGCTGCGTGAATCGGAAAGCAAGGCACTCATTCTGTGCGGTGGACGTCGCCGCGCCGCTGAACAGCACCTCATCTGCGCCCAGCGAATCCGTCTGCGCCGCCCCGTACCACGCAACCTTGTGAATCACCATCGTCTTGGTGGATGCGGACGTGCCGACGCAGATTTGGTCTGCCGCTGCGAAATCCATGCTGCCATACGCCATCCGGCACTGCTCAAACGAAAAGACCGCCGTGTAGAGTCCATCCGTCTGCGTGCAGGTGGACGGCACGTTGATTTGCGCCCACACGCCGCCTTCCCAGTCGGACAGCGCCAGATAGACGCCATTTTGCACCCCGTCATACGTCACGGCAAAATACCCGTTTTCGGAAATCAGCGACGGGTCAAATGTGCCGTTAACGTTCGTTGTGTCAATGGTCAGCGCAAGATTCCAGCCGCCCGACGCGGGCTGGCTGCCTTCAAACAGCACCGTCTCCGTCATCGGCTCTTCTGCCAGCGCAAGACCAAGCAGCAAACAGCTGAGCAAACATACCAGCAGACACTGTTTCTTCATGGTTGCGACTCCTCTTCTCGGTTATGCTGCTTTGATTATACGCTGTTTTCCCGTTTCCTGTCAAGCGTGGAAAAATGCCCGATCCGCGCGAGCAGACCGGGCAAGCAATGGTCAAACCGTACCCGTGACAACAAGCGTTACCGTGCCGGGCGTAATTGTCACTTCGCCCGTCGTCGCATTGCGGGTGTAGGTGGCGGCGGGAATCAGCAGCGGTGTCAGCGTGCGGAAGGTCGCGCCGTCGTAGGTGTAATCCGTGCCGGCAGTCAGCGCCGTGCCGTTCAGCGTCACGCTCGTGATTGTCAGCGCAGGCGTGAACGTATCCGTCAGTGACACGTTGTCCGTCGCCGTCGTTGCCGTTGCGCCACGGTTTTGCAGCGTGAAGGTGTACGTCAGCACACCCGCCTCCGTCACCGTCGTCGGACACATGGATTTGATAACGCTCAAATCCGGCGCGGGGTCAGCATTCACGGTTGCTTCCGCCGTCAGGGGCGCCGCGAGTCCGCCGCCTGTCACGGTTGCGGTGTTCGTCACGCTTTCCTCAGCGCCGTAGGGCGTGAACTGGTTCGTCTTGACGACGTACATCAGTGTGGTGTTGCCGCCCGCGGGAATCGACAGTCCTGTCACCGTCAGCGGACTGGTTGCCGCGATGGTCGGCGTCGCCTGCAAGATGCCGTTGCGGTAGTAACGTAGCGTATCGCTCTGATACGTCATCGGAACGACCGCTGCAGTACCCGCCGCAGGGGTATACGCGCCCAGGTTATCCGTCAGCGTCAAACCCGTCAGCGCCGCCGTACCGGAATTGACAAGCTGCACGGCGTAGGTAATCGTATCGCCGTTTTGGTAGGCTGCCGGAATCGCGGTCTTGCTCACGGACAGCACCTCGGTCAGCACGCCCGTCACCACATTGGAGGGAATCGACTGGTTGTTATAAGAAAGCGTTGCCTGATTCGTGAACGTTGTCGGCATCGCGAAATTCCTCCTTTCCCGGCGCTGTCAATCAGCTTTCCGGGGCACTTTCAAGCTATGCCGGACGTTTTGTGTTGGTGCGCAAAAAAACGGCGCGCTCCGCTATGGATACGGAAGCACGCCGCAGTTTTATGCTTTTTTCTCTGCCGATTTGACCAGCCGCGGGTCACGGCGCACCCATTCGCCCACCAGCCGATACAGCGCCGCCGTCAGCGGGACGAACAGCACCATGCCGGAGATGCCCATCATGCCGCCGCCAATCAGCACTGCCGCCAGCACCCACAAGCCCGGCAGCTTCAATTTGCTGCCGACCGTGTGGGGGTAAATCAGGTTGCCTTCGACCTGCTGGAGCAGGAAGAGGTAAATCAGGAATTCCAGTGACTTTGCAGGCGAAATCGAAAAGAGCATGATGCAGCCGACCGCCGCGCCAATGTAGGGGCCGATAATCGGAATCAGCGCCATCATGCCGACAAACGTGCCCAGCATCAGCGCGTAATCCAGCCGCAAAAGCATCATGCCGATGGTGCAGAGTGTGCCCAGAATCACCGCTTCGGTGCACTGGCCGACGATATAATTATGGAAGCAATCGTCCAGCGTTGAGATGATGTGCATCGCACGCGCCATCCGTGTATCACCCAGAATGCGGTGCAGCAAATTGCAGCTCTGGCGCTGGAGCGTCTCTTTGCCGATGAGAATGTTGAAGGTGAAAATCAGCGACATCAGGAGGGAGAGAATCGAGCCGATAACCGAGGTGGTGAAGCTGACCGCCGTGTTGACGACATTGCCCGCGCCGCTGAAGAGCAGATTCGCCGCGCGCTCGATAATCTCGCGCCATTCCTGTTCCGTCGCAGGCAGAACGAGGTTGTAGTCCGCCATCAGCGCTGCAATCGTCGGATTCTCCATCAGCTTGTCGTACATCTGGCGCAGAACGCCCGGCAGCGACGACAGCAGCACCTGAACGCAGGAAATCAGCTGCGGCAGGATAATCTGAATCAGCGCAACGATAACCGCAACCAGCGTCAGGAACGCCAGCGCCATGCAGACCGGGCGGCGCATGGCATTCCACACCTTCTTCTTTGTGTTTGGCGCCATATGCCGCTCGTAGAAGCGCATGAGGATATTGAGGACGTAGGCAATTATCGCGCCGTTAATCAGCGTTCCCGCTGCCGCCAGAAAGAGGTTGAACAGGCCGACCAGACCGTCCCAGTAGTGAATCGCCAGATACAGCAGAAATACTACGATTCCCATATTGATGCAGGTTTTCTTGTCGATGTTCATGTTTGGTTTCCTCCGTGGATCACTCGCTGTCACCGAAATTCATGTTGGCGTAGATGCGCTCCATTCGCTCGTTCGGGAATCGTGCGTCCATCACGCTGCCAATCCACGTTTTCGGCGGTTCATCGTGCAGGCGTTCCGACCAGCGGTATACCGCCGCCGCGGATACAAGGCAGTTGACCGCCAGAAAAATCGACAGCACCCATGTGAGAATTTTTCCCGCGCGGTTCGGCAGTTTCAAAATCCACTTCGCCATCAGCGGGTAGATATCCTTAATCCACAGGATACCCAGCGCACCCCAGAACAGCGAATACAGCAGGCAGATTCGCCCGTTGATGTTGAACGGCACGCGGCTATAATCCCACGAACGCGAACCGAAAAGTACCTCCTGCAGCCACGAACAGACGTATTCGACGACGCTGCCGACAACGAATCCGCCCAAGAAGCTCAGCCACTTGCCGCGGTTGCGGAAACGGTAGAGGATGATGGACAGCGACGCCGCGCCCACGCCGTAGAGCATGTTGAACGGTCCCCAGACAAGCCCCGACCGGCTTTCCAGATAGCCGTGGCGCGCAAAGCACCACAGCAGCTCCAGCATCACGCCCGCAAAGCTGCCGATAAAGACTATCAGGGCGATTTTGTAGCCGTTCATACCGCGCGCAAAGAAGGATTTTTCCTCCTCCTGCACATCGATGGCCGTGTTCGACGGCGGATTGATGCGATACCACTTTCGGTTGAGGGACTTCGCCACATCCGCGGCACGCGCGGACAGCTCATCTACGGTGGCGGATGCGATTTTGTGTGCCGACGACAGGTTCTCTTTCGCCTGCTGGAGACTTGCAATCTCCGCCTGCACCTGCTTTTCCAACGCATCGGGAATCTCCGTATCGCACTGCGCCAGTTCCGCAATACAGGTGTCTTGAATCATCTTGCGCTCCCGACGCGCCTGATTGAGTGCGTCCTGACTCAGCTTCTCCAGTTCTGTCTGCTCGCGCGCGGTGTTATTTTCCTGTGCCATGAGCTTCCTCCTGTTTTGCTTCTTCGCCTGTCATTTTCTCCGGCAGGGTGACAATAAACCGGCAGCCGCAGGGAGATTGATTCTTCACGCGAATTGTGCCGCCGCAGTCGTCCAGAATCTGCTTGCACAGTGCCAGCCCCAGCCCGTTGCCCTCCTGCTGATGCGAGCTGTCCACCTGATAGAAGCGGCGGTAAATGCGTTCCTGCTCCTCCGGTGGGATTCCCGGCCCTTGGTCGGTAATGGCGATTTCAAACCGACCGTCGGTTTGTTTTAGCGCAACAGCAATCAATCCGTGCTGCGGGCTAAACTTAACGGCATTGCTGATCAGGTTCGTCCAGACGTGCAGCATCAGCGTTTCCGGACCGCGCCACGTCACTTCCGCCAAATCAGCATCAAAGTCAAGCTGTTTAGGCGACCACTGTGCTTCCAGCAGCACAATTGCCTGACGAATCTGCTCGTCCAACCGATAGCATGTCTGCTTCATCGGCATCGTGTGATTGCTGACCTTGCTGAGCAGCAGAATGTTGCCCACCAGCGTGGACAGACGCCGCGTGTTGAGCAGAATCCGCTCGATATACCCTGCCTGCTCCGGCGAAACATCCGTGCTTTGCAGCAGCGTCGTGTAGCCCTCGATAGCGCTCACAGGGGTTTTGATTTCGTGCGATACGTTCGACACAAAGTCGGTTTGCAGCGTCTCCGTTTCGCCCAGCGCCTCCACCATCCGGTTGAAGCTGTCATAGCTGTCCGCAATTTCGTTGATGACGCTGTTCGTCGTCAGGCGGACGGCGAAATTCCCGCTGGCAACCTGCTTCATGGCGCGGCTCAGCCGTACAACCGGACGCAGCAGCAGCACGTTCACCACCGTCGCCGCCGTCAACCCAATCGTCGTGCCGAAGAGAAGCAGCCACACCAGTGGATGTACTTCAATCGCTTCGTGCAGCAAGTTTTCCAGCAGCGCCGTGAGCAGCGTTGCAATCAGCAGCGTACCGAGAATCTCTGCAATTGCCGCCAAGGTAAACAGCACGCGAATATCCAGCTTGCCGCGTCCCTTCTCCTGCTGCTTCATGCCTTAACCACCTTATAGCCCACACCGCGCATGGTTACGATATGAAAATCCGGATTATCGCGGAAGCGCTCACGCAGGCGGCCGATGTGCACATCCACCGTGTGGCTGTCCGAATCGGAATCGTAGCCCCAAATGTCGTCCATCAGCTGCTGCCGCGTGAATATTTTGCCCGGATATGCCGCCATCTTGTAGAGCAGCATGAATTCCTTCTGCGGCAGAATCATGCTGGTTTCGCCGCGCGTCACGGTCAGCGAGTCGCACTCCATCACCGTTTCGCCGATGACCTGCCGGTGCTCGTTCATCATCTGCACCCGGCGCAGCAGCGCACCGACGCGCAGCACCATCTCGCTCACGTTAATCGGCTTAACCATGTAGTCATCCGTACCGGAGAGGAAGCCGAGACGCATGTCATCGAAAGCGTCGCGCGCCGTAATCATCAGCACGGGCGTCATGACGCTCTTTTTGCGCAGCGAGCGCACCAGCTCGTAGCCGTCCATCACAGGCATCATGATATCCGAAATAATGAGGTCGACATACTCTTCCGCCAGCGCATCCAGCGCTTCCTGCCCGTTTGACACCATGCGCGTGTGATAGCCGTTTTTCTCCAGCACATGCGAAAACAGCTGGCACAGCTCCGTGTCATCCTCGACGATGAGGATTTTGAACATGTTTTCGCCTCCCTGTCTCTGTCAAGTCCACCAGAGCAGATGCACCGCCGGTTTCTCCCGCTCCTCGGTGCTGATGTGCAGGCGCACCAGCACCATGCCCGTCATGCACAGCGTACCGAAGCAAATCCACAGCGGCACTTCCATCAGCAGCATCCCCAGCGGCAGCGTGAAGTATGTCACCCGTGTGCGGGACAGGTTCGGCGTAATCCGCAGAATCGTCGAATAGAAGATGAAGATGCACGCCAGCACCAGAACCGGCGTCCAGAATGGCAGCAGCCCCAGCAGGCAGCCGAACGTCGTCGCAATGCCTTTACCGCCCTTAAACGAGCGTGTCGCCGGGAAAACGTGCCCCGCGACCGGCGCGCAGAGCACCAGCGGCGCAAGGGGCGTCAGCAGCGCTTCGGGCAGATAGTGCATATACAGCGCCACGGGAACCATGCCTTTGAGCATATCGCCCGCCAGCGTCAGCACCCCGCACCTGAATCCGCCGTGCACAAACGCATTCGCCGCGCCGGGGTTTTTGTCCTTCGCAGCCGACGCAATTTCTTTATGGAACACGCGCGAAAAGACCTCCGCATACAGCACACAGCCGGAAAGATACCCAAACAGCAGATAAAGCAGGTCACGCACCTGATTCACCGCTCCTTTCGCCTTTCGTTACTTCCAGTTTCGCTTCCATTGCTGACGGCGGCGGAAATCGCGGATGCGCTGGATCAAATCGCCATAGAAGAACAGGATAACGTTGAGCAGGCTCATCACCAGCGCCAGAATGCCCCAGAGATTGCTCGTCAGCAGCTGCTGCACAACCGGCAGCAGATAGACCAGCGCCAGCCACTTCATCTTAACCGGAATGATAATCAGGTTGACCTCTGTCTCCGGAAAGAGGACGGCGCACGCCAGAAATAGCGACAGATTGAGGTAGGTGTTCGTTGCATAGCCAGTAATCAGACCGGCGAGAATCGCGCCGAGCATCCCGCAGAGGTAGTATACCGTGAAGCGGAACGTGCCCCATGTGTTCTGCAGTGACGTACCCAGATACCAGTAGAACATGAGCGAAATCAGCAGAAACACAGGCGAGGACGACGGCGGCATGAAGATAAATGACACCAGCCGCCAGATTTGCCCGTGGAAAATGGCTTCACGGTCGAACATCAGGTAATACGACAGGCTGATGTTATACGCCGCCAGCAGATAATCCGCCACATAGGTGACACCCATGCCGATGCAGAGAATCATCATCAGCTTCGGGATGCCGAAGTACCGTCCAAAACGCCGTTCACCACGGCTGAGAAGCTTTTCAAACACAGTCGTTTTCCTCCTTCAAAGGATTCTTTGCAGAGTTCCCTTGGTTTGTTCTATTCGACACAGGTTGGCTTTTGTCCTGCTGAATCCACGCATAAATATCGTATTCCAATCAATTTCCTTGTGCGGTGGTGCCTTAACTTTTCTTCAATTCCTGTTGACTTTTTGCAGAGAAAACGGAAATGACGGGCAAAAGTTCATGGACAATTCACCTTCTTCCTGTATAATAAGGGTGTAAGATGGAAGAAAGAAGGTGCATGGCATGAGCTACATCTCGTTTGAAGATGTCTGCAAGGACTACCCGGCGGGCAACACCGTTGTTCACGCGTCCGATCATGTCAATTTCCAGATTGAGAAGGGCGAGTTCTGCGTGGTGCTGGGGCCGTCCGGCGCGGGCAAAACCACCGTGCTGAACCTGCTCGGCGGCATGGACAAAGCGACCAGCGGACGAATTATTGTTGGGGACAAGGAAATCACCGGGCTTCGCTCGCCTCAGCTGACGGAATACCGCCGCCACGACGTGGGTTTCGTCTTTCAGTTCTACAACCTGATGCCGAACCTGACGGCGCTGGAGAACGTCGAATTGGCGCAGCAGGTCTGCGAACGTGCGCTTGATCCGCGTGAAGTGCTGGAGCAGGTTGGGCTGGGACAGCGAATGAACAACTTCCCTGCCCAGCTCTCCGGCGGCGAGCAGCAGCGTGTATCCATTGCCCGCGCGCTGTGCAAAAACCCGGCGCTGCTGCTCTGCGACGAGCCGACTGGCGCGCTGGACAGCAAAACGGGCGAACAGGTGCTGGATCTGCTGACCCGTCTGTGCCACGACTACAACACAACGGTCGTCATCATCACGCACAACGCCAGCATTGCGCCGCTGGGCAACCGCCTGATTCGGATGCGCAACGGCAGCGTGCAGGAAATGACCGTGAATGAACATCCCGCGAAGGTGGCTGATATCACATGGTAACGCAGAGCAGCGGGAAAAAGTATCATGGAACGCTGACGAAAAAACTCTTCCGCGACATGAGCCGCAGCGCCATGCAGTTTCTCGCCATGTTTCTCCTCTGCGCAATGGGCACATGGTGCTTCAGTGGACTGGACGCGAACTGGCGCATGCTGGAGCTATCCACAGAAACGCCGATTGCGCAGAGTAATCTGGCGGATTTCTGGGTGAAAGGATCGTCGTTTGGCAAGAACGACATCCTGAAGCTGCGGAATCTGACCGGTGTGAAGGATGTGCAGGCGCGCGTCACGCTGGAGATGGACTGCCCTGACTTAGGCGACGAAGTGACCTTGATGGTGCACGGCTATGACGGTGACATGCGCATCTGCACACCGATTATCCGCACGGGCAGCGAACTTTCCGCATCGGATACGCGCGGCTGTCTGCTGGAGGAGCAGTTCGCGCAGGCGCACAATTTGTCTGTCGGCGACACGGTGAAGGTGTCCTATGGCGGCGTGTCGCTCACCTTTTTCGTGCGCGGCACAATTCTCTCCGGCGAATACCTTGTGACGGCAAAGAACATTACGCCGCAGCCAGACATCTACGGCTACATGTACGTCAGCGCGAAGGCCATGGCGGCGTTCCCGTTCACCGAAATGCTGGTAAAAGCATCATCTGACGCAGACCTGACGCAGGTTCGCGCCGAAATCATGAACACCTGCCCGACGGCGCTGATTGTGGACAAGGACACACACAGCGGCACGCTCTCAGCGCGCAACTTCGTCAGCATGTTCCGCAGTCTGTCCTACTTGTTCCCGGTGCTGGTTTTCGCAGTCGCGGCGATGATTGTCGTCAACACGCTGACGCGCATGATTGAGAATCAGCGTGTGCAGATGGGCACGCTCAAAGCGCTGGGCTACCGCGATCGGCAGATTCGGCTGCACTACCTCAGCTACGCCATCGTGCCGTCCGTCGCAGGTTCGCTGCTGGGCGTGCTCACGGGGCAAATCAGCATTCCGTACATTCTTTGGCCGATTGTCTCGACGAACGTGCGCTATCCGGCGCGCCTTCACGCCCCGATTTCCGGCATCACTTGGCTGATTGCCGTGCTGTCCGTGGTCATGTGTCTGCTGATTTGCCTGCACACCTACAACCGCGCGGCGCGGGAAACGACGGCAAGCCTTTTGCGCCCAAAGCCGCCGAAATCCGGCTCGCGCATCCTGTTGGAGCGGATTCCCCGGCTGTGGGGGCGTTTTTCCTTCAACACGAAGATGATTATCCGCAACATTTTCCGCAACAAGGGGCGTTCATTCCTATCGCTGGTGGGCATCCTGTGCTGCAATATGCTGATCATCTGCTCCTTCGGCTTGCAGGAATCCATCAACACATTTATCGACGATTACTACACGCACACCCTGCGCTACGACGTGCGCGCGAACCTGATTTCCGGACAGGCATCCTCGCTTGACCACTACCGTGAGACGCTGAACGCCATGAAGGTGGACGGCATCATGGAGCAGTCCGTCAGCCTGCGCAGCGAGACGAACCTGCGCTCCTGTCTGCTGACCGTGATGACGGACGACCAGACTTCCATTGCCTTGGGCGACAATGCGACGTTCCTGACGCTGCCGCGCACCGGCACCGCCATCAGCAGGAAGTTAGCCGGTCTGATGAACGTGGGGCTGGGCGACACCGTGAGCATCTGTCTGCCCGGAGACAGCGACACCATTTCGCTGACCATCAACGCGCTGGCGGACACAAACATCGGTCAGGGCCTGTTCATGAGCAAGGAAGCGTGGGAAGCCTGCCGCAAGGGCGATTTTCAAGTGACGACGCTGCTGATTACCGCGCCGACGCCCGCCTGTTCGCATCTGCTGGAGGAAATGGACGAGGTGGGAACGCTGCTCTATCCGGCAAAACAGCTGGTGGAAATGTCCAGCATTATGGACTCGACAACGGCGGCGTTCACGATTCTGAGCGTTGCGGCGCTGGCACTGGCGTTCATCATCTGCTACAACATGGGGCTGATGAATTTCAGTGAGCGCGTCCGTGATTACGCAACCTTGAAGGTGCTGGGCTACCATCAGAGGGAAATCCGCCGTCTGATGCTGCGCGAGAACAACTACATCTCCATCATCGGTGTTCTGCTGGGAATTCCGCCGGGATTCCTCATCACCACCATTATCCTCAAAATGTGTGAATACGATTCAATGGTTTTCCCGACGCATGTCACCTTTCCGTCCGTCGCGGGCGCTTGCGCAATTACCTATGTGTTCGCGTTCCTGATTCAGTTGCTGCTGACGCGCAAGGTTCGGTCGATTGACATGGTGGAGGCGCTAAAGAGCGTCGAATGACAAGAGAATCAACGAAAGGATGATTTCTGCTATGAAAAAGCTGTTTGCTCTCCTGCTTGCGCTGGCGATGGTCGGGTCTATCGCACTGGCCGACCCGGCTTCGCTCACGGGCTGCTCCGTGTCCAGCGGCGTTGTGAATGCGGTGAATTACATTGATATTACCGCGCCGTTCTCCGGCACGCTCCAGCCTTTCACCTGGGAAGCGGGCGACCTTGTGAACGCGGGCGATTTGCTGTTCTCCATGCGCACAACCACGATTTACGCCACGGAGGATGCGACCGTGCAGGCAATTTACTGCGCCGCGGGCGACGACGCTGCTGCCGTTGCCACCCGCTACGGCGGACTGATTGCCATGCGCCCGGAATCCGAATGGGTGATTGCCGGCAGCATCACGACGGCGTACGACAAGCGCGACAACCGCGTGGTGGACGTGGGCGAAACGCTGTACTTCCGCTCCAACAAGGAAGGGCGTTCGGTCGGCACGGGGCGCGTAACGATGGTATCCGGCGCGGAATACATGGTGGAGGTGCTCACGGGCGAATTTGAGCCAGGCGAGATACTCTCCCTCTTCCGCGACAAGAACCGCACTGCCAGCGACCAAGTCGGGCGCGGCGTTGTGAATCGGCGTGACACGCTGACGGCGGTCGGGCAGGGACGCGTGGCGGAAGTGCTGGTGAAGGTGGGCGACCAAGTGAAAAACGGCACGCCGCTGCTCCGCCTGATGCCGACTGCTACCGCCCCGGATGCCTCCCCGGACATTACGGCAGCGCAGAACGGCGTGATTGGCACGCTCGCCGTGCAGCCCGGTCAGCAGGTGTACGAAGGGCAGCTGCTGGCGCGCCTGATGCTGGTGGACAAGCTGGAAGTTGTCGCGCAGGTGGACGAAGTAAACCTGAAGAACCTTTATGTGGGCGACAAGGTGTCCGTGACGCTGGATATGGACGAATCGAACGTGCTCACCGGTACGGTTACAGAAATCGGCAATCTCGGCACGACGGTGCAGAATGCCGCGTACTTCCCCGTGCATGTGGAGCTGACGACGAACCAGATTCCGCTGGGTGCCAGCGCGTCGGTATACATTCCGAACAACAAGTAATACTATTTCCAAATTCACCTGCACCAGCTGCTCGTGCCTTGGCGCATTCTCATTTGGAAATCGTGTAAAACAAGAAGCAGCTTCCGACCCAAATTGGGGATGTCGGAAGCTGCTTCCTTACTTTCTCAACGGTTTCTCTGCTGCCGCGACCATCGCCCGCATAATCTCCGATGGATGCAGCAGTTCGCCGTGCTGCGCCATGCTGTACGTCTGGTTGCCCGCGACAATTACATGATCCAGCACAATGATGCCGACGCCCTCCATCAGCTGCTGAAGATAGCGTGTTGTGCAGATATCATCCTCCGACGGCAGTGCAACGCCTCCCGGATGATTATGGCACAATACAACGCTGTGCGCGTTGCTGTTCAATGCGGCTTCCAGCACCAAGCGCGGGTACGCCGTCACTGCTGAAAGCGTGCCCTCCGTCACCTTGCGATTGCAGATAATGCTGCCATCTGCCGTCAAGCAAATGACATAAAACTGCTCCCGCCGGTAGCCCGCCATCATCGTTCGGCAGTAATCCAGCGTCACCTGCCGGCTTTCCAGCTTGCTCCGCACCTGATTCACTTCATCAGAATAGCGGCGGAACAGCGGCAGAATCAGCGAAAGCAGCGTCGCGCTCTCCTCGCCAATGCCGTCAATCAGCATCAGCTGCTCCGGCGACGCTTCCAGCACCCGCGGAAGCGACCCGAACACATCCATCAGCGCGTGTGCCGTATCGTTCACGTTGCCGCGCGCGCGGCCATAGAAAAGAATCAGCTCCAGCACCTCATGCTCAGAAAAGCCCTCCAAGCCGCTGATCCTGAACCGCTCCCGCATCCGCTTTCGATGCCCGTCGTGCGTTGCTGCCATCATGTTTCCCTCTTTTTCGCAAAATCCACGTCTTATTGTAACGCATTTTTTCGTGATGTGCAAGCACTTCTTTTGTGCTTTCGTGGATTCACAAACGCATCAATCTATGATATAATGCGGGTAGCATTGGCGAATAAAGACGAAGGAATGGAAGCGCAATGTACTTATCCAACCCGATGGTATCCGTGATTGTTCCGGTGTATAACGCTGAAAGCACCCTGCGGCGCTGTGCCGACAGCATTTTGGAGCAGTCCTATCCCGATTTGGAGCTGATTTTGGTGGATGACGGCAGCAAGGATGCCTCGCCTCTGATTTGTGACAGCTACATGCAGAAAGATGCCCGCGTCCGTGTGATTCACAAGCCCAACTCCGGCGCATCCGCCACGCGCAACCTCGGTATTGCCGAAGCCCGCGGGCACTACCTGCAATTTGTGGACAGCGACGACTGGCTGACGCCCGATGCGACAGAAAAGCTCGTCGCCGCCGCCGAAGCGCATCAGGCGGATTTGGTGATTGCGGATTTCTACCGCGTGTCCGGCAAACTCGTCGCCAGCAAGCACCGGGTGATGCCCGTCGGCGTGATGACGCGGCGGGAGTATGCCAGCAAGATGATGGAGAACCCTGCCAGCTTCTACTACGGTGTACTCTGGAACAAGCTGTACCGCCGGGATTTGGTTGTGCAGCATCACCTCGAAATGAACCCCGCGCTGCGCATCTGCGAGGATTTCATGTTCAATTTGGAGTACCTGCGTGTCGCCCGGTACATTGTCGCTGTGCCGTCGCCGGTATACTACTACGTCCGCACGAAGAACTCCATTGTTTCCCAGACGTATGGCATGACGACGCTGAAAATCCGCTTGGCGGCGTTTGATGAGTACAAGCAGTTCTACATGGATGTGCTGGACGAAAAGGCGTATCAGAAGGCACGCTTGAAAGTCTACCGTTTTCTGGTGGACGTGGCGATGGATGGCGTTGTGCTGCCCAAGCCCGCGCCCGGCACACGCAGCTTGAAGGCTGCCGATTCACCGGAAACGCTCGACGATGATTGGGATTTGTAAACGAAGCCCCTGCACTGCCCATTGGCAACGTGCAGGGGCATTATTCTTTTATACTATTTCCAAATGAGAATGCGCCAAGATGCGCCGCGAATTTTCCACGTTGGCTAACGCGAATGAAACGCAGCGTAGCAGCGCTACGCTAAGTGGAATGAGCGGACGCCAACGGGGAAAAGGCGCAAGCAGATGGCGCAGGTGAATTTGGAAATAGTATTACGCCATTTTGCGTGGTTTGCTCCGACCATAGGCGTGAACCCAGTCCACGACGTTGTAATAAATCAGGAAGATGATGGAGGACAGCCCCCATGTAATCGGGTAAGCCCACGAAATCGTCGTCAGCTCCGGCCAAATCGGCACGGCAATGGTGATATACGTCACGCGGAACACGCACCAGCAGCACAGCATGACAATCATCGGCACAATCGAGCGTCCTGCGCCGCGCAGAACCGCCGCCATTGCGTTGGAGAGCGCCAGCAGGAAGTAGAACGGCGTCATTATCCTCGCGTGCATCGTCCCCAGACGGATAACCTCCTGCACCTGCGCCGCATCGCCCGACTGGATGAACATCGCAATCAGCGCCGGGATGAAGGCGTAAATCGCCAGCCCAATCGCTTCTGCAATGCTGACACACGCAATCAGTCCGAACCGCGCGCCTTTCTTGGCGCGTTCATACTCCTGCGCGCCGAGGTTCTGCCCGATGAAGGTCGTCAGCGCCAAGGTGAAGCTGGTAATCGGCAGGAAGCCAAAGCCCTCAATCTTGGAGTACGCGCCGCAGCCCGCCTGCGCCAGTGCACCGAAATCATTGATGTTCGTCTGCACGACGACGTTCGCCAGCGCAATCACGGCGTTTTGCAGCCCCGACGGAATGCCGATGTACAGCACCTTTTGGAGCATTCGCCCGTTGAAACGGATTTTCCGCGGAATCAGGCGGTAGGATTCCGTCGCCTTCATCAGCTTCCTCAGGCCGAGGAACGCGCTGACCGCCTGCGAGATGACCGTCGCGAACGCCGCGCCGCCAACGCCCATACCCAGCACGCCGACGAACAGCAAGTCCAGCGCAACATTGAGCATGGCGGAAATAATCAGGAAATACAGCGGATGGCGGCTGTCGCCGACCGCTTGGAAAATACCGTTCACCGCATTATACAGAACAGCAAAAATCACGCCGCCAAAGTACACGCGGAAATACTCAATCGAATTCGGCAGCACGTCCGCCGGCGTGTGCATCCAATCCAGAATTGTCGGTGTCAGCAGAACCCCAACGAGTGTCAGCACGAGACCCGCGACGATTGCAAACGCAACAGACGTATGCACCGCAATCGAAACATTCTCATGATCCCTTGCGCCCCAGAATCTGCTGACGACAACGCCTGCGCCAACGAAAACACCCTGAAAGAAGCCAATGAGCATGAAAATCAGGTTGCCGGACGAGCCAACTGCCGCCATGGCCTCCGTGCCCAGCACATTGCCCACGATAAACGTATCCGCTACATTGTAGAACTGCTGAAACAGGTTGCCCAGAAAGATGGGAATCGCAAAACGAACCATCAGTTTCCAGATGCTGCCCTGTGTCATGTTTGCCGCGTGCGACTGATTTGCCATTTGGTCTATTCACTCCATTGCTATTTTGACAGAAACCAATTTCATCATAGCACGTTTCGACAGCTTGTCAACGTGTTCTCGGAAAAAGTTGCCCAGCACGAAAAAATTGCAAACGTAAAATTTCGCTTGCAGGGTTGTCATGAGCGGCAAATCATGGTATGATGGTTTTCGGAAAATCCTTTCTAATTATATTAAGGAGTGAAAGGCATGAAATTCTTCATTGACATCCTCAAAGGCATGGTGATTGGGCTTGCCAACATCATCCCCGGCGTATCCGGCGGCACAATGATGGTTTCCATGGGCATCTACGATACGCTGATTTACTGCATCACCCACCTCTTTAAGCAGTTCAAGAAGTCCCTCATGACGCTGCTGCCGTTTGTTGTCGGCATGATTGCCGCGCTGGCGATTCTCTCCAACGTCATCACATGGGCGCTGATGGATGAATTTGCCTCGCTGCCGACGAATACGCTCTTCATCGGACTGATTCTGGGCGGTCTGCCCGCCATTTTCAAGCAGATCAAGGGCAGCAAAAAGCGCGACAGCATCCTTGGCGGCATTCTGTTCGTGCTCTTCTTCGCGCTCGTTATCTTCATGGCAACGCTGAAAGAAACGCAGGATACCGGTGCGCTCATCTCTCTGAGCGTTCTGGAAGTCCTGAAGCTTACGCTGATGGGCTGCATTGCGTCCGCGACGATGGTCATCCCCGGTGTGTCCGGCTCGATGATGCTGATGCTGATGGGCTACTACTACCCCGTCATCGGCGCGATTAAGAACCTTATCAATGCGCTGGTGGCGCTCGATGGCGGCGCGATTCTCTACAACGTGGGCATTCTGCTGCCGTTTGGCGTCGGCGTGGTGATCGGCATTTTCGCCATTGCGAAGCTGATTGAGATTCTGCTGGCGAAGTGGAAGTGCATCACCTACGGCGCGATTCTTGGGCTTGTTGTCGCATCGCCGTTTGCCATCCTGATGGGGCTGTCGCTTCCCGGCTTCAACCTCGTGCAGATGATTGTCAGCGTGCTGACGTTCATCTTGGGCTTCGCCGCCGCGTGGCTGCTGGCACGGAAGGACGAAAAGCCCGCCGCCTGATTTTTGCTAATCGAAAACGCCCCTGTCTGCAACGGACAGAGGCGTTTTTTGATGCCGCGGATGATGCGGATGCGTTATACTATTTCCAGATAAGAATGCGCCAAGATGCGCCGCGAATTTTTCATTCTGGCTAACGTGAATGAAACGCAGCGTAGCAGCGCTACGCTAAGTGGAATGAACGGACGCCAGAAGGGAAAAGGCGCAAGCAGATGGCGCAGGTGAATCTGGAAATAGTATTAGAACATATTCTTTCGGCGCATAATAACGAAGGCGAACAGCGTCAGGATGATGGAGATGCCGCAGACTGCCGCAAATCCCCACGCCTGCCTCTCAAACGGTACGGGGACGTTGATGCCCCAAATCGTCATAACCAGCGTCGGCACGGCAAAAAGGACGGTCAGCGCGGTCAGCACCTTCATGGTGATGTTCAGGTTGTTGTTGATGATGGAAGCGAACGCGTCAGTGGTGTTGCTCATAATGTCGCGGTAAATCGAGCACATTTCCATTGCCTGCTTATTCTCGATGATAACATCCTCCAGCAGGTCGGTGTCCTCCGGATAGCGCTTGAGGATATCCTGGCGCATCAGGCGCTCCATGACCAGCGCGTTGCCTTTGAGCGACGTGTTGAAGTAGACCAGTGACTTCTCCAGCTTCATCATTTGCAGCAATTCCTGATTGCGGCTGGTATGCTCCAGCTTTTCCTGAATGTGCTGACTGGTTTTATCAATCTGCTTCAGGTAGGACAGGAAGCGGCCGGCATTGCGCTGGAGAATTTGCAGGATGAAGCGGGTACGCTTGAACGTCCAGAAATTGCGAATGCGCTCCTCGGTGAAGTCGTTGATGATGGGCGTATCGCGCGTGCAGACGGTGATAATCACCTCGTCGCACAGCACGATGCCCAGCGGGATTGTGCTGTACACATAGCCTGTGCCCTCGGTATCAACATACGGAATATCCACGATAATCAGCGTCTGCTGCTTATCCGAGTCGTAGTCAATGCGGGCGGATTCCTCTTCGTCCAGCGCGGCGGGCAGAAAGGTCGGATCAAGGTTGAAGCGGGTGGTCAGACCATCCACTTCCTCCTTCGTCGGACTTTGCAGATGCACCCACACGCCCTTTTCCAGCGTCGTGCATTCGGTCAGATGATCCTCGATGGTCTTGAAGATTCTTCTCATGTTAGTGCTGCGTCCTTTCAACATTTCCGAAGGAAGGCAGCGCGGTCGGCATCAGTCAGCCGTCAGAGCGCTGCCGATTGGCTCAGGGGTACTATACGGATCACCGTCCATGCGGTCAGACACTCCTTTCCGGCGTTCGCGGGCTGCTTGCCCGAAAGCCACGCCTTTTATCTTACGCCCATTTCCCGCAATTGTCAACGGGGTATGCCGCAAGAAATCAGAAAATGGTGCTTCATATCTATTATCTGCCTCGCCTGTGCCCTCCGGAAATCGTATAAACGGCACGCAGATGCTTTTGCAAATGCTGTTCCTGTGCTGTTTTCGGAGGAAATTTCAGAGAATCAGACGAATTTGCAGAAGAATTTTGTTTTTCCTATGGCTTTTTTACAAAATATCAGTATAATAGAGTAAGGAACCCTGCTTAGACTTTTTCAATCAGCGGGAGGTTATGTCCCTATGACCTTTGACCTTCAACGGGCAAACGTGTGGAAGCGCATCTCGGCTTTTTTGTTCGATGTGATTCTGCTGGCGATTGCCTGCGTTCTTTGTGCGTGGGGATTATCAGCCCTGCTGGGATTCGACGCGCAGTACCAGACGCTCATGACGCGCTATCAGACCGCGGCAGACGCGTGCGGGCTGGACATGTCCATCATGACCCAGACATACAGCACGCTGACTGACGCGCAGCGGGCGCTGGTGGAACAGGCGAACGCCGTGCTCGCCGCTGATGAAACTGCCGTTCATGCGTATGGCATGGTCATTCAGCTGTCGATTCTCATCGTCAGTTTCGGCGTACTGTCGGGTTATCTCCTATTAGAATTCCTCGTTCCGCTCCTTTTCAAAAACGGACAAACCTTGGGCAAAAAGATATTCGGTGTGGCTCTGATGCGCAATGACGGCGTGAGAATCGGTCATGTGACGCTTTTTGTCCGCACAGTGCTGGGCAAATACGCGGTGGAAACCATGATTCCAATCATGGCGGTGATGATGCTGTTCTTCGGCAACCTGAATATCGTTGTGCTGGGCATTGTGCTGATTCTCTCCGTCGCGCAGTTTGTCCTCTTCCTCGCCACGCGGAAACATTCGCTGATTCACGATCTTCTTGCTGATACCGTCGCGGTTGATATGGCCAGCCAGATGATCTTCAATTCCACCGATGAGCTGGTTGCTTACAAAGCCAAACTCCAAGCAGAAAAGGTCGCGCATCAGACGTACTAAGGCACCACCGCGCAAATCTATCCCGCGCGGCTTTCAGACGATACTTCCACCCGCTTCAAAAGCGGCGAAGGTGTGTCATTACGATGACAAAGGGCAAAGAAAGGGGATTCTATGAAAATCGTTTTGCAGAACCTGACCAAAATCTTCCCGAGCCGCAACAAAAAGTCCGGCGATGAAGTGGTAGCAGTCAACAATTTTGACTTTACCATCCCGGATGGAAAGTTGATTGGTCTTCTTGGCCCGTCCGGCTGCGGCAAAAGCACGACGCTGTACATGATTAGCGGTCTGCAGAAGCCCTCCAGCGGAAAAATCTTCTTCGGGGAGGACGATGTGACCGATCTGTCCACGGAAAACCGCGGCATTGGTCTGGTGTTCCAAAATTACGCGCTCTATCCCCATCTGACGGTCAAACAGAACATCCTCTTCCCTTTGCAGAACCTCCGCGGCAAGGACAAGATGACCAAGGAAGCCATGCTGGAGCGTGCGCATGAGGCCGCCCGGCTGGTGCAGATTGAGGAACTGCTGGAGCGCAAGCCCAGCGAACTTTCCGGCGGTCAGCAGCAGCGCGTCGCTATCGCCCGCGCGCTGGTGAAGATGCCCCGCGTGCTGCTGCTGGACGAGCCGCTGTCCAACCTTGACGCCCGCCTGCGCCTGCAGACGCGCGAGGAAATCCGCCGCATCCAGAAGGAAACGAAGATTACCACCGTTTTCGTCACGCACGACCAAGAAGAAGCCATGTCCATTTCCGACATGATTGTCGTTATGAAGTCCGGCGTGGTGCAGCAGATCGGCAAGCCGCAGGATGTCTATGACAACCCGGCAAACCTGTTCGTTGCGAACTTTCTCGGCACGCCGCCCATCAACATCTTCACCGGCCATGTCAAGGGCGAGCGTCTGTTCATCGGCGTGGACAATGTGATGGATGTGCCCGGCGTGAAGGATCAGGACGTGTTCGTCGGCATCCGTCCCGAAGGCTTCATCCTCGACATGGCGAACGGCACGCTGTGCTGCAAGCCGCAGAACGTCGAGGTCATGGGGCGCGACGTATCCGTCGTCTCCACGCACGAAGCCTCCCAGAAGCCGACGGTGCGCTCCATCATCGACGCGGACAACAAGGTGGATGCTTCCGCCGATGTCGTGCGCTACCGCATCAAGCCGCACAAGATCTTCCTGTTCACGCGGGATGACGAGGGCGTTCGCATTCCGTTCGAGGTGAAGTAAGATGGTAGAAAGCAAGCATCAATGGAAAGCATGGCTCTATCTCGCCCCCGCCATCGTGCTGCTGCTGGTCTTTACGGTCTGGCCGATTATCAACACGGTGCGGCTGGCATTCCTGAATGACTACAACAGCCTGAGCGAAGTCGGCGGTGCCACCTTCACCGTTGGCATCAAGAACTTCCAGACGGTTATCGGCGACAGCGGCTTCAAGACGGCGCTGAAAAACACGATGCTCCTGTGCCTGTTCACCGTGCCGATTTCGACGATTCTCGCACTGCTGATCGCGGTTGCGCTGAACTCCATCAAGCCCCTGCAGAAGGTACTGCAAACCATCTTCTTCCTGCCCTATGTGACCAACTCCATCGCCATCGGCATGGTTTTCGCCGCGATGTTCAATATCATCGGTATGCCGCACATGGAGCGCCTGATTCAGACCAAGGGCATTGTCAATAATGTCATTGAGCTTTTCGGCGGGCACTACGTCAACTGGATTAACCAAGGCTCGGAATACTGGGCGAACATGTTCGTCATGATTGTCTACATCGTGTGGAACGCGCTGCCCTTCAAAATTCTGGTACTGCTGGGCGGTCTGCAGGGCATCAACAAGCAGTATTACGACGCGGCGAAGGTGGACTCTACTCCCCTCTGGCGCGTGTTCACCAAAATCACCGTGCCGCTCCTCTCTCCGATGATTGCCTACGTCGTCATCACCGGCTTCATCGGCGGCTTCAAGGAATACACCAGCATCGTCGGCATTTTCGGTGAGACCATGGGCCCTGCGGGCGACGCAGGACGCATGAACACCATCGTCGGCATGATTTACGATGCGCTGCCGAAGTCCAACTACGGCGTGGCCAGTGCCGCTGCGCTGATTCTGTTTGCAATCATCTTCGTCGTGACGATGATCAACATGCAGGTCAGCAAGAAGCGCGTGCATTATTGAGAGGTGCAGTATGTCCGAAAAAGATTTCACCGTCATGCATTCTCGGAACATGCAGCAAGTCAGCGTCACCCAGCGCATTACGAAGGTGCTGACGCTGTTCATCACCTATGCTTTCCTCATTGTGATGGCGCTGATTGTGCTGTTCCCGTTCTACTGGATGATTATCTCCTCGCTCAAGTCGCTGGATGAATACCGCGCGTCCGTGCCGACGTTCTGGCCGCGCATGGTGCTCATCAGCAACTACGCTGATGCGTTCTCCACCGGCAATCTGGGCCGCCTGTTCCTCAACACCGCCTATGTCGGCATCGTCTCGACGATTCTGTCCCTGATTATCACCATCCTGACGGCGTTCGCGTTTGCCCGGCTGGAATTCAAGGGCAAGAACGCGCTGTTCGGCGCGCTGCTGGCGACGATGATGATACCCGGCGAGCTGTTCACCATCACCAACTATCAGACGATTTTCATGCTTGGCTGGCAGAACACCTACACGGTGCTGATTGTGCCGTTCCTCGTCAGCGTGTTCTACATCTACCTGCTGCGCCAGAACTTCCTGCAGATTCCGAATGAACTGTATCTGGCGGCAAAGGTAGACGGCACGGGTGACTTCAAGTACCTGTGGAAGGTCATGGTGCCGCTCTCCCTGCCGACGCTGATTTCCATCACCATCCTGAAAATGATGGGTGCTTGGAACTCCTACGTCTGGCCGCGTCTGGTGGCGAATGACGATGCGCACAAGCTGATTACCAACGGTCTGCGCAACGCCTTCAACAGCTCCACCGGCGAAACGAATTATCCCGTGCAGATGGCGGCGGTCGCGATGGTATCGTTCCCGCTGTTCCTTGTGTTCATCTTCCTGCGCAAGTACATCATGTCGGGTGTCAGCCGCAGCGGTATCAAAGGTTAATCGGCGGATTTCCGCCTTTAACAATTTTTTGTCTCCCTCGACCAGAAAGGAAGGAAAGACACATGAAGAAGTTCCTCTCTCTTCTCATGGCGCTGACCATGCTGATGGCCTGCACTGCTTGCTTAGGTTCTGCTGAATCCGCAAGCGAACCCGCTGCTTACGACGGCAGCGAGGTGAACATCACCTTCTACAACACGATGGGCTCCAACCTGACCCCCGTGCTGGATACGTACATCGAAGAGTTTAACAAGCTCTACCCGAACATCCATGTCAGCTACACCTCCGTTGGCGGCTACGATGATGTCCGCGACCAGATTTCCAAGGAAATCACCGTCGGCGGCCAGCCCAACATCGCTTACTGCTACCCGGACCACGTTGCCCTGTACAACCTCGCGCGTGCGGTGCAGCCGCTGGATGCTTACATTGACAGCACGGCGACCATCACCCACGCTGACGGCACGACCGAAACCTTCGGCCTGACGCAGGAGCAGAAGGACGACTTCATTTCCGCGTACTACGAGGAAGGCCGTCAGTTCGGCGATGGCAAGATGTACACGCTGCCGATGAGCAAGTCCACCGAAGTGCTGTACTACAACAAGACGTTCTTCGACGCCAACGGCCTGACCCCGCCCACCACTTGGGACGAGATGGAAGCGCTGTGCAACAAGATCGTCGAAATCGATCCGTACAGCATCCCGCTGGGCTATGACTCCGAGAACAACTGGTTCATCACCATGACGGAGCAGCTCAAGACCCCCTACACCAGCGCCACCGGCGAACACTTCCTGTTCAACACGCCCGAAAACCGCGCGTTCGTGAAGCGTTTCGCGACGTGGTACAATCAGGGACTTGTGACGACCCAGACCATCTACGGCAGCTACACCTCCGGTCTGTTCGTCTCCGACTCCGGCATCAAGAGCTACATGTCCATCGGCTCCTCCGCCGGCGCGACGCATCAGCGTCCGACCAAGGGTGCGGACGGCACCTATCCCTTTGAAGTGGGCATCACGACCATCCCGCAGGTGGATGCCAGCAACGCGAAGGTCATTTCTCAGGGCCCGAGCCTGTGCATCTTCAAGAAGTCCAATGCGCAGGAAGTGGCCGCTTCCTGGCTGTTCGTCAAGTACCTGACCACCACGGTGGATTTCCAGGCTGAATTCTCCATGGCGTCTGGCTATGTGCCGGTCATCAAGTCCGTTGCGAACAACGAAGTCTATGCGGAATTCGTTGCGGGCGCGGACGGCGGCGACAACGTGGCGGCGCTGGCGGCGAAGGTCTGCCTGGAGCAGGTTGACGCTTACTACACCTCTCCTGCGTTCCCCGGCTCTTCCGAAGCACGCAGCCGCGTTGGCGAACTGATGGCGGGCTGCATGACGGATGCTGCGGCACTGGGCGACCTGACCAAGCCGGAAAATGATGCGAAGCTGGACGAGCTCATCCAGAAGCGCTTCGACGAAGCTATCACCAAGTGCGAACAGTCCATCGCGGGCTTTGGTATCTAAGGCGCGCAGATGAAAACACTCCGCAATCTATTTCCCCTGCTGCTGACCCTGACGCTGCTGCTCTGCACGGCGTCAGGCGCGGTGGCGGGAACCACCGATGACGGCTTTGTGGACTATGTGGCGCAGCTGAAGCTGAACATGTCCTCCGCAACCGCCAAAACCAGCGCGACCGTCAGGACGCATGTGGACGGTGACACGGTGCATTTCGATGTGCCGGAAAGCGTCTGCGCGGACGGCGTGCTGAAAGCGCGTTTTCTGGCGCTGAATACCCCCGAATCCACCGGTAAGATTGAGGAATACGGCGTCGCGGCGTCGCATTTCACCCAGGAGAAGCTCGCTTCGGCAGTGTCCATCATCTTGGAATCGGATTCTGACCGCTGGGAGCTGGACTCCACGGGCGGCCGGATGCTGGTCTGGGTGTGGTATCAGCCGTCGGAAGGCGCGGAATACCGCAACCTGAATCTGGAACTGCTGCAAAACGGCTATGCGCGCGCGTATTCCACCGCGAACAACCAGTACGGCAGCATCTGCTCGAACGCACTGGATCAGGCGCGGCAATTCAAGCTGAACCTCTACTCCGGTCAGCCTGACCCCGATTTCTACTACGGCGACGCCATTGAGCTGACCCTGCGCGAACTGCGCTGCCATCCGGAAGCGTACCAGAACAAGAAGGTCGCTTTCAATGGCATCGTCACGCTGGCGCACAACAATTCGGTGTATGTCGAAAGCCTTGACGCGGGGAGCGGCATCGTCTTTGGCATCTCCGTCTACTACGGCTTCAACCTCAGCGGCAAGGGGCTGTCGATTCTCACCCCCGGCAACGAAGTGCGCATCGTCGGTTCGGTGCACTACTACGCGGCGGGTGACCAGTGGCAGATTTCCGACGTCTCCTACCGCATGATGAAGCCGAAAGACCCCGGCAACATTCAGTTGCTCAGCGAAGGACACGAGCCGTACTACACCGAGACGACGCTGTCCCAGTTGATGGCACAGACGGTGCTGACGGACGAAAATGGTGAGGAAGCTGCCTATGCTCATGCGGATTTGGCGCAGAACACAAGCGCCGAGCTGCACAAACTGCATGTGCTGTCCATCAGCCGGGATGACGAAAACAGCCGCGCGTACCTGACCGTCGAACAGGATGGGCAGCAGATGACCGTAATTGCACCGTCGTCTTTCGTGACCGATGAGATGGTGGGACAATCCATCACCGTGCGCGGCTTTGTCGAACATTCGAGCGGCAACGTCGCTGTGCGTGTCTACGAAACCGGACTCCTTCTCGCAGAATAACACCCCTGACAATCAAGGAAAGGGAGAAAACAATCATGAAGAAATTCCTTGCGATGCTCATGCTGCTGGCGATGTGCTTCAGCTGCGCCGCGATGGCGGAAACCACGGATGAAGATCTGGCAGCGGCCAAGACGTACCTGTTCATGATGTACAAGGATCTGCCGGAAACGACGATGAGCGACTACGAAGTGGTCGGCGTCATCAACATCGGCGGCATCGAATTCCCGATTACATGGACGGCGGACAGCGACACCATCAAGATTGTTCCGCAGGACAACAAGATGGTCACCATTGATGTGGATGAAAAGAATCCCGAAGAAGTGACCTACACCCTGACGGCCACCCTGTCGAACGCTGCTGGCGAAACCGTGAGCGTTTCCTTCGCGCACAAGGTGCCTGCTGCGATGATTCTGGAAGGCATGAGCTACGAAGAAATCGTGGCGGCGGCGTACTCGCTGGAAGCGGGTCTGGCGCTGGAAGACACCCAGCGTCTCTACGGCACGGTGACGAAGATTGACACCCCGTGGAGCGACGAATACAAGAACATCACCGTCACCATTCAGGTGGGTGAACTGGCGGATCAGCCCATCCAGTGCTACCGCCTGACCGGTGAGGGCGCGGAAAAACTGCAGGTGGGCGACGCGATTACCGTCGAAGGCATCCTGAAGAACTACAAGGGCACCATCGAGTTCGACAAGGGCTGCGTGCTGGTCGGCTACGGCGAAATCGTCAGTCAGAAAGCGATTGTAGACGCGGCTTACGCGCTGGAATCGGGCGTTGCCATGACGGCTCCGACCGCGCTGGCGGGCGAAGTGGTTTCCATTGACTCCGCGTGGAGCGACGAATACCAGAACATCACCGTGACCATCGTCTGCGACGGTCTGACCGAACAGCCCATTCAGTGCTTTCGTCTCTCCGGCGAAGGCGCGCAGGCGCTGGAAGTCGGCAGCGTGGTTGGCGTGTACGGCACGATTAAGAACTACAAGGGCACGGTCGAGTTCGACAAGGGCTGCGTGACCGTTCCTGCGGACTCCGTGGCGAGCGTTCGTCTGGCGGTGAGCGCCTACGCGCTGGAGGCGGGTCTGTCCATGAATGACGCTTCCACCATGACCGGCGTTATCACCAGCGTCGACACCGCTTGGAGCGACGAGTACAAGAACATCACCGTGACCATCGTTCCCGGCGGTCTGACTGACTACGCGGTGCAGTGCTACCGTCTGTCCGGCGAAGGCGCGGAAACGCTGGCGGTCGGCGACACCATTACCGTGAGCGGCACGATTAAGAACTACAAGGGCACGATCGAATTCGACAAGGGCTGCACGCTGGACGCTGTGGTCAAGGCGGAGTAATCGTTTCCTAACAGAGGGGAAATCCTGCATCAGCGGGACTCCCCCTTTTCTGTACGCAAAACGCCGTGCTTCCGATCTTGGAAACACGGCGTTTGATACTATTTCCAGATAAAAATGCACCAAGATGCGCCGCGAATTTTTCATTCTGGCTAACGTGAATGAAACGCAGCGTAGCAGCGCTACGCTAAGTGGAATGAGCGGACGCCAGAAAGGAAAAGGCGCAAGCAGATGGTGCAGTTGAATCTGGAAATAGTATGATTATGCTTCGTAGCCCAGTGCCTTCATGAAGCGCTGGAAGCCCGCCAATCCGGCTTCATCGCGCTTGTAGACGCCCGCGTCCGCCAGCACCTGCGCGCACACCAGCGCAACTTCCTGCCGCAGGATGGCTTCCGCTTCCGCCGCCGTTTGGACAAGTCCGTGCCGCGCGACAACTTCCGTCAGCCAGTCGTAGTGCTTCGCGCACGGGTCGCTTTCCGCCGGACGCACCATCGGCTTCTCGCCCGTCAGGTAGCCATTCAGTGCCGCTAACTCCGTCTTCAAGCGTCCCGGCAGGATGAACAGCCCCATCACCTCAATCAGCCCGATGTTCTCCTTCTTGATGTGATGCAGCGGCGCATGAGGATGGAAGATGCCCAGCGGGTGCTCTTCGCTCGTGCGGTTGTTGCGCAGAACGAGATTCAGGCGGTACTGCTCCCCCTCTTTGCGCAGAATCGGCGTAATGGTGTTATGGGGCGTTCCGTTCGTTTCCGCAAGAATGCCGCACGCTTCGTCGCTGTACCCGCGCCACGCGTCCAGAATCCGGCTGGCTTCGGCAATCAGCGTCTGTTCGTCCGTGCCGCTGAGCTGAATGGTGGACATCGGCCAATCGAGCAGTGCCGCCGAAACGCCCGGCACCGGAGACTTCAGCTGGCAGCGCACTTTCGCATCGTCCATCGGGAAATGATAGCGTCCGCCCTGAAAATGGTCGTGATTGAGGATTGACCCGCCGACTATCGGCAAATCCGCATTCGAGCCGAGCATATAGTGCGGGAACTGCTGCACGAAGTCGAACAGGCGATCAAATGTGCCGCGGGAAATGCGCATCGGCACATGCCGGCTGTTCAGCACGATGCAGTGCTCCGGGTAATACGCATACGGCGAATACTGCAGATACCACGTCTGCCCAGCGAGCGACAGCGGCACCATGCGGTGATTCTGCCGCGCCGGGAAGTTGCTGCGACCGCGGTAGCCGGGATTCTCCACGCACAGCATACACTTCGGATAGCCGACGCTGGGCGCATTCTTCAGCTTCGCGATTTCCTTAGGATCTTTCTCCGGCTTGGAGAGGTTGATGGTGATTTCCAGCCGTCCCGCCGGCGTATCGGCAAAATAACGAACGTTCTGCGCAATCGCATCAACCTTGATGTAATCGCACGCGCGGCACATCTGGTAGAAATCCTCCGTCGCCTGCTCAGGATGATTCTGCGCAACGCACTGCTGGAAGTGCGCGCGTACTTCCTTTGGCGACGGCGTCAGCAGACCCATCAGGCGCGCACTGAAGAGGTCGCGCGCATACGTCATGTCCTCGATGAGGCCTTTTTCGACTGCCAAATCGCACAGTGCCCGCAGAAGCGCCGTCGCGGTCGGCGGCACGTCCGCCATCGGCACAATATCGCCGGCGGGGGCATCAAGCTGAAACGCATCGAGCAGCAGGTTGCGGAAGTACGGCATATCCACCGTTTCTATCAGCCCTTTTGCCGATGCGTAAATCAGCAGATTTTCAATTGCCTGTGTTGTTTTTTCCTCCCAAGACATCATCAACATCCCTTTCTGTATTCATCGCTCCGGCCTGATTCATTCCTATTATAGCGGAAAACAGCTTTTCTGTCAATCAGCCCGGCAAAAGACTTGACAGAAAGGCAAAAAGACAGTAGGATAAATCATATGATTTCCCATTGATTTTCAGGAGGCAGCTTCATGAACGATCGCGAGGAAGGCAAGGGAATGCGGCTTCTGCGCAAGGGCAAACGTGGCCTGATTCAGGCGATTTTCAGTCGTCTGGGGCTGATTGTGCTGCTATTTTTGCTGCAGCTGGCGCTTCTGCTGGGGCTGTTCAGCGCGGCAGCAGAGTTTTTGCCGCACTTCTTCGGCGGAACGATTGTGTTCAACGCCATTATCGTCATTTATCTGCTCAACAGCGAAGGCGACCCGACCGCGAAGTTGACGTGGCTGGTGTTTTTCAGCGTTGCGCCGGTGTTCGGGGCGTTGTTCTATTTATACACCAAGAGTGACATAGGGCATCGGCTTTTGCGCGAGCGGACGACACAGCTGATTCGCGAGGGGCGCAGCGACCTCCGCGCACACGCCAGCGCCCAGCAGCATCTGGAAGAGCGCGACCCGCAGATTGCGCGCATGGCAAGCTACATCGCGAAAACCGGCTGCTATCCCGTTTGGGAGTACACCGCTGTGACGTACTTTCCGCTGGGCGAGGACAAATTCGCCGCGTTGCTGCCTGCGCTTCGGCAGGCGAAGCATTTCATCTTTCTGGAATACTTTATCGTGGAAGAAGGCGAAATGTGGGGGCAGGTGCTGAGCATACTGGTGGAAAAAGTGAAGCAGGGCGTGGAGGTGCGCGTACTGGTGGACGGCACATGTGAGTTCACCCACCTGACGCACGATTATCCCCGCCGGATGCAGGAACTGGGCATCAAGTGCAAGATGTTCGCGCCCGTCCGTCCGTTCGTCTCGACGCACTACAACTACCGCGACCACCGCAAAATCGCCGTAATTGACGGGCAGGTGGCGTTCACGGGCGGTGTGAATCTGGCGGACGAGTACATCAACCGCGTCGTGCGCTTCGGGCACTGGAAGGACACCGCGGTGATGCTGCGCGGCGAGGCGGTGCGCAGCTTTACGCTGATGTTCCTGAATATGTGGGCGATTGACGAGCACACGATGGAGTCGTCGCGCTTTCTGGCATATCCGACAAAGCCCGTCATGGACACGCCGGGGTTCGTGCTGCCCTACTCGGATTCTCCGGTGGACGGCAACAAAGTCGGCGAGCAGGTGTATATCGACATTCTCTCCCGCGCGCGGCGATACGTCCACATCATGACGCCCTACCTCATCATCGACCACAACATGGAGACGGCGCTGCAATACGCGGCGGAGCGCGGCGTGGACGTCCACCTGATTCTCCCCGGCATCCCCGACAAGAAGTACGCCTTCGCGCTGGCGCACACGCATTACGCTTCACTGATAAAAGCAGGCGTCAAAATCAGCGAATATACCCCCGGCTTCGTCCACGCGAAAGTGTTCGTCGCGGATGACCGAGAGGCCGTCGTGGGCACGATTAACCTCGATTACCGCAGTCTGTACCACCACTTTGAGTGCGCGGCGTACATGCTGGATGTGCCGTGCATCGCGGACATTGAGGCGGATTTTCAGCATACACTGAAGCAGTGCCGCCGCATGACACCTGAGCGCCTGAAAAACGACAAGCTTTCGATGAAGGTTGCTGGTGCGCTTCTCAAGGCAATTGCGCCGCTGATGTGATTACAGCCGCGCCTCCTCCGCCTGACCAGAACGGCAGACGACCGACAGCGTCAGGCAGACCGTCCCCGGCATGGCGTACCACGCACTTCCAGTGAGGATATAGAGTATCAGCATGAACAGCCCGTAGCCCCAGTAGCGTGGTGCTTTTTCCCGCTGCGTCATGATGGACAGCAGGCTGCCGCGCTGCGGCGTTCTCCGTTTTCGCTGCCCCAGCGCCACCAATTGCGCATCCGTCGCGGGGGAAAGCCGCCCCGCCAGCGCCAGCAGCGTCTCTCGGCGGATGACGCGGATGGGCGTCGGCATCTGCTCGGCGCGTGCAATCACCCGCGGCGGCGCTTTTCCCAGCACGCACAGGATGACCCGATTCGCCTGCTGCCGCCGCATCGCCCGGTGCGCCTCCACCAGCTGCCCGGTAGACAGTTCCCCTTCCGGCGGCATACGAACGCACTGCACCAGTAGCGTTTCCGCGCCGCCCGACGGCTTTTCCTGTCTGCACAGCGCGCCGTCTGCCGTAATGCGCTGCATCCGGAGCGACCACTTTTCCTCCAGCAGCAGCGCCGCCTGAAAGTGGGCTTCCTTCGCCTCCGAAAGCAGCATTTTCTCCAGCAGCAGTTCGCCACCGATGCGGCAGCGGAGTGCCGTTTCGCGCCGCACCAATGTCGTCTGACGATAAAGGCGGCGCAGCAGCAGCAGCAGCGTGCCCAGTGCAATGCCCGCCAGCAGCGCAGGAAGGTTCAATCCCCAGAGGAACACAAACCAGCCGATGCCCAGCGCCATCAGCAGCACACCGCGCCCCACGCTGTCCAGCAGCTCTGCCAGCAGGTTGCGCTTGAATCCCGTTTCCATCGCTTCTCCGCCTTTACAATTCCCGAAATTTCGGGTATAATAGGAATGTACACTTGCACAAGCAGGAGGATTGCCATCGCATGGCAAAAGAACGCATTGGTATTTTAGGCGGCACGTTCGACCCGATTCACGAGGGGCACATCCATATGGCGCTTTCCGCCATGCAAGGTGCGCATCTTGACCGCGTGCTGGTACTCCCGACGGGCAATCCGCCGCACAAGATAGGCATCACCCCTGCGGAAGATCGCTGGCGCATGGTCTGCTGCGCCTGTGCGCTGCATGACGGGCTGACGCCGTGCCGCGCGGAAATCGACCGCGAAGGCGTTATCTATACGGTAGATACGCTGTCCATTTTGCATCAGGATTATCCCAAGGCAGAGCTTTTTTACCTGATTGGTACGGACACGCTGATGGAGCTGCACACATGGCGGAATTTTGAGCAGGTATTGTCGCTGTGTACCTTCGTTATCTGCCCGCGCCCGACCAGCATATCGCCCAAGGTGCTGGCAGACGAGCAGCGGCGGCTGATTGCGCTCGGCGGGCGCTTCGTGGCGCTTGACGCGGACGTGGTGGATGTGTCTTCCACGGAACTGCGGCAGGCGCTTCGGGATGGTCAGGCAACGCCGCATTGCAGCGTACCCGTGCGGGAATACTGCAAAGTGCGCGGGCTGTACGGGCTGTCGCCGCGCGTCCCGCAAGGCGACAAGTGGCTTGACCGCCTCTTCGCCGACCTGAATCAGCACCGGTTTATGCATTCGCTGGCGGTGGCGCACACGGCGCGGCAATTGGCGATTGCGCACCATCTTGACCCGGCCAAGGCGGAAGCCGCCGGACTTCTGCACGACTGCGCGAAATGTCTGCCGCTCAGTGCCATGCAGCAGCTTTGCCGTGACCATCAGCTGACGGTTGATCCGGACATTCTCCAAAGCGGCGCACTGCTCCACTCCGTCGCTGGGGCGTGTCAGGCGCAGGATGTTTACGGCATTACCGATCCGGAGCTTCTCTCTGCCATCACCAACCACACCAGCGGCCGCCCCGGCATGAGCAAGCTGGACATGGTCATCTGGCTGGCGGACAAGATTGAGCCGACCCGCGCATCCTATCCGCTGCTGGATAAAGTGCGGATGCTGGCGGGCTTTTCGCTGGAAAAGGCGCTGCTAACCAGTCTGGAAGGATCAGCGAACTATCTGCGCAGCAGCGGGAAAACCGTGCATCCGCTGACGCTGCAAACCATTGCGTGGCTGAAAACGCTTCCCGAAACCAAGTGAATTATCAGAAGGAGAAATATTATGCAGAATCTTCAGCTCGTGCAGGAAGCTGCACAGGAACTCTACAAGAACAAAGCCGGTCAGATTGTTGCGCTGGACGTGCAGGGCATGACCGTTATTTGCGACTATATGCTGATTGCGGCCGGGCGCACGGTCAATCAGGTGAAGGCGCTGGCAGACGATGTGGATGAGCGCATGGCGGAGCTGGGCGTGCCGATTCGCCGCCGCGAGGGGCAGAACGAAGGCCGCTGGATTATCCTCGACTACGGCTTCATGCTCGTGCACATCTTCCACACCGAGGAGTACGAGTACTACAACCTCGAACGCCTGTGGACGGATGGCAGCAACCGCCTTGTGCTGCCGTTTGATCAGACGGATTTGTAATCAGACAAAGAAACATCGGGCAGTGTGCGTTGCGCGTTCACTGCCCGATATTTTTGTTTACGGATAATTGCGGATTGTCCTCGCCTTTTCCATCGCATCCTCCTTCGCGGAAAGCGGCGACAGGATGTAGGCGTAGTCGTAATCCCGCGTCAGCGGCGTCAGGTACGGCTCATGCACGATGATGCGATACCATGAATTATCGCCGCCCAGCCCAATCTGCACGGCGTTCAGGCGCAGAATGACGTTTTCCGTCGCCGTCAGCTGGTACGGGTGCTTTGCCTGCGTGAGCGCTTCTGGCGTGTAGTGCAGCGCACTCGCTTCCATCGGCGCACTATCCGCCGCAGCCAGCAGACCTTCGCCCGTCTCGTCCGTCAGCGCAATCCAGCGCACGCCCGTCCGATTGCCCGTTTCTGATGGCTCCATGTACGGGAAGAAATTGTCCGTTACAGTCGTTTCATAGCATCCGACTTTCGTGCCGCTGTGCCGGTCGGTGTAGTTTTCTTCTGGTCCGCTGCCGAAATAGGTCATCCGCTCATACGCCTTGGGAAGCGTCATCTGCATCCCGACGACGGGGATGTAAATCAGCTGCTGATGCTCCGGCGCAGACAGGTGCATCTGCACGCGAATGCTGCCGTCGCCATAGAAACGGTATTCCAGCGAAACCAGCATGTTTTCCAGCGCCGGATAGCAGCCGTCGAATGTCACGCGAACCGGGTTTTCGTCCGCATATAGCGCCCTGTTCGTGACGACATACGCTCCCGGCTCTTTCCATGCCGCATTCATATGCCCCAATCCGGATCCAAACGCGCGGTCATTATCCGTCGCGGCACGGTAGAAACTCCCCTTCGGTCCTTCCCCGGGTACAATCAGCGCATGGAACGTGCCGTCCGCACCCAAGGCTTCATAGCGCGTCAGCTGCGCCGTTTCCAGATTCAGCGCCGTGTGGAACTGCTCACCGCTGATGGACAGCACATTGCCATCCTGCGTCACAGTCATGGCAGTGTCCGGCAGCATCGACGTTAGTTCATTGTCATTGCGCATGGCAAACTGCTCGTAAGCCACCACATGCCCCGCATTCAGCAAGCCATCCTGCGCTTTCAGCGCAACCGTCAGATTCAGGAAGTACTCTTTGCCTACCTCTTTCGCGATGGTCGGCAGATTCAGTGTGACTACACGCTCACCCGGCTGATTCGTCCGCGCATCAACATTCGCCACGCACACCACGTCCGCCGGAAGCACGCCTTCCGCCGCAACGTCCGCATCTGCCGTGATGTTCCACCTGAATTCGTACTTTTCCGCCACATCAGTGAATAAGAAGTAGTTCTTCATTCGCACCGTCGCGCGGTCTTCGTCAAACGCATCGAATTTCAGCTGACTGTACTGATAGCGAACTTCCGCCATTTCCGGCTGAAGCGTGCGGTCAGGCAGCAGAAGCCCATTCGCACAGAAATTGTCGTCATGTACGCGCTCGCCGAAATCGCCGCCGTAGCCGAAATAGCGCGTTCCATCCTCGGCGGTCTGGTAAATCGACTGGTCGATGAAGTCCCAGATGAACCCGCCCTGCAAGCTGCGGTAGGTATCAAACGCCGCCTGATATTCGTCCATGTTGCCCATTGCGTTGCCCATCGCGTGTTCATATTCGCACTCGATGTAGGGCGTGTCGTGCCCCGCCTCGGCGTAGGCAATCATCTGCTCGACCGTTTCGTACATGCCGGAGTAAACGTCGATGCCCGTCGCAAAGTTATCGCGCGCCTGCTCGTAGTGCCACGGGCGCGTCGGATCGTAGGCGTGCAGGACGTGCGTCTCACCCATCTGATTGACATACGGCTGCACCAGAATCGTCCGCAGAATCTCCGGGTTCTTGCACTCGTTGCCCAGCGACCACATGATGACGCTCGCATGATTGCGGTCGCGGTTCACCATGTTGTACTCGCGGTCAATAATCGCGTTCGACATATACTCTGTGATGCGCGCGTTTTCATAAATCATGTTGGAATGGACTTCGAGATTCGCCTCATCGACAACGTAAATGCCGTATTTATCGCACAGATAATACCAGTACGGACTGTTCGGGTAATGCGACGTGCGCACGGCGTTGATGTTGTTCTCCTTCATGATGCGGATGTCTGTCTCCATGACCTCGCGCGTCACGGCGTACCCGTATTCGGGGTGCGTCTCGTGGCGGTTGACGCCGCGCAGGGAAATCGGCTGCCCGTTGATTCGGATGAGGTCGGCGTCGCCCGTGCTGCCCTCAAACCAGCCGCTTGCATTCGTCTTGTAGGTCATTTTGCGGAAGCCTACCTGACAGCTTTCGTAGACCGTTTCCTCGCCGCTCTTCTCCGCCAGCACCAGCGTGTAGAGATACGGGTCTTCGGCACTCCACTTGCGCGGGGTTTTGACAACGCCGCTCAGGGTGACGCTCTGCGCTTCGCCTGCGGAAAGTATCGCGTGCGCTGCATCCACCGTCCATGCGACCGGCTGCCCGTCCGCATCGTAAAGCTGCGCCGAGACGGAAATCTCGCCATCTGCATCGCCGCGGTTTTCCAGCATCAGCGTTACAGAGAACGTGCTGTCCGTGAAATCCGCGTCAAAATCAGTCACAAGGCTGTAATCGCGCACGAACGTCTGCGGCGTTGCGTAGAGGTACACGTCGCGGAAAATGCCGCTCAAATCGAAATAATCCTGATCTTCCAGCCATGAGCCGTCGCACCAGCGGTAGACCTTGACCGCCAGCGTGTTTTCTTCGCCATAACGGATGTAATCAGTCACGTCGAACGTATCCGCCGTGAAGGAATCCTCCGCATAGCCGACCTGCGTACCATTCACCCAGAGGTAGAAAGCCGCATCGACGCCCTCGAACGTCAAGAAAATGCGTTCGCCTGACCAACTCTCCGGCAGCGTGAACGTTCGGCGATACAGCCCGATGGGGTTATACGTCGTCGGTGCCATCGGCAAATCCGCCGGATAGCCGATTTTGTTGCCGAAATTGCGCGCAAACTTCTGCGTTGTGTTGGTGTAAATCGGATGGTCGTAGCCCTGCGTCTGCCATACGCTCGGCACAAAGATATTCGCCCAGTCCGAAGCATCGAAATCCGGTTGATAGAAGTTCACGCAGCCGCCACGATCGAATTCAGACGGTGAATCGAAGAGCCGGAACGTCCAGTTCGTCTGGCTGAGCAGCAGATAGCGCCCGCTGTTCTCCTTGCGATAGTTGACTGCGCCGTCTATCGCCTGTTCGGGCGTGTCATAGGGAACGGAATCCGTGCGCGGCGCTTCCCGCCCAATCTGCACGATGTCGCAATTGCGATTCGGCGCGTCGCCATCCGTGCTGCCGTTCCATTCCTTTCCTGTCCAGAAAACACCCGGTGTACTCCATATGCAGTCGGTGAAAGTCGGCAGGGTGTGGGAAGCTGCCTTGAGCATATCCGCCCGACTGCCCGTAAAGGTACACTGCGTCACGAGCATGTCCGTCTGCGTCCCTTCGACTTCCAGATGTGCCTTCGTTTCGCCGGAGAAGCGGCAGTTCCGAATCGTCGCGCCGCGCCCATTGCCAAGGTACATGTTCGCGCTGGCGTTGTCCGAAAAATCGCAGTTCTCGATGGTCGTGTCGTGCGAATCGTAGTAGATGACACCTGTCCAGCCGTCCGCCACCGTCGTATCGGTGCAGACGCAGCTGGATTTGAGAATTCGCAGACCCGTCACACGCGACTGCCGCACGTCGCAGGCAGTAATTGTCGCGTTCGGCTCGTTTTGCAGGTAGATGCCGTCGGCGTTATCAGAGAAAGTGCAGTTTTCGATGCGGTTGCCGTTCCCGACCGCGCCAAAATAGCCGAAGCCGCAGCCCTGCACATGCGAATCCTGCAAAGTGCAGTCCGTGCAGTGGGTAAAAAACACGCCTTGGTCGCAGTTCAGCGCAAGACTGTCCGTGACGACGACGTTCTGGCTGCCGCGGATGTCAATGCCGTGGTTCGTCTGCTCAACGTGAACATTGCGAAGCACCGCATCCTGCACGAAAACGAGGTATGTACCGAAAATGCCGCAGCGGTCAGCCGAAACGTTCTCCAGTGTCACATTTCTGCTCCGCGCGATTTCCAGCCCCATGCTGCTGTCAGAGACGTCGATGTCCCGCACCGTCAGATTATCGCATTCCACGGCAATCAAACCGCCCGCATCCGTCGGAACAGTCAGGTTGTCCTGTCCGACGAAGTAGTAATACGGCCTTCCGTTGATGGTGCAGTCCGCAATCTCGTGCGTCGAGAAGTACTCGGGATCTTCCCCGGCTTCGCACATGCCCGTCAGCACCGTTTTGCCAGCGCTCTTGTCGCTCAGCGGGTCACCCGCGATACAGATGCCGACCTGACGGAACGTGCAGCGGCGAATTGCGCATTCCTTCATGCCGCGCAGCCAAATTGCCGTAGAGGACGTGCGGCATTCCTCGTCGCCCAGCACAAATTCACAGTCCTCAACCGTCATCGCCCGGCTCACATCCGCAACGATGCCCCATTTGCGCACCTGAAAGCGGATGTTCCGCAGCGTCACGCCGTCCGCCGTCACGCTGACCATCGTCTTGAAACGCGGCGAATCCAGCACAGCGCCGTCCTCGCCCTCGATGGTGACTGCATGGTCAAGGACAATCGGGAACGTCTCCTGCTCGCCGTACACGCCCGCGCGCAGAAGAATCGTGTCGCCCGCGGAGGACGCTGCAGCTGCTTCCGTGAGCGTCTGGAAGTCCCCCGTGCCGTCTACGGCAACGACGTATGTTTCCGCCTGCGCAAAGCCCGCGCAGAGTCCGAGAATCAACAGCAGTCCGATGAGCCATTTTCGCACGATGGAATCCCCCTTATGGCGATAGAAAGCAATTGGTTGCTTACGGAGTGAAAAAAAGGCGGGACGCAGTGCGCGCCCCGTCTGTACCTCATGATGAGGCTTTTTGTTCTGCTTACTCGAACACCAGATTGCCCCACAGGCTCGGATTGGTGTTGATTTCAAGCGTACCCGTCCAAGCCATCTGCGGGATGTACTCCGTGCCGGGGCAGGGATAGGAAATGTCGGTGACCGCCACGTTGAACTTCACCACGTCGCCGGACTGCGGCTTATAGACCGCAATCTTGTTGTTCGCGAAATTCGCCCACGCAATCTTGACTTCAAAGATGAAGCCCGTGGAGGTTGCCTGCGTCACGCGCTCGTAGCCTTCGGTCAGCACGTCTTCGCCGCCGTCGATACCCTTGCTGATGAAGCGCTGACGATATTCCTTGGCGACCATCGTGCGGTCAAACGCGGTATCGAAGTAGTTGTTGTCGCAGATGAGGAACAGCAGGAAGTCGTTGGTGTGGTATTCCGTGCGGTTCGGGTCATCCGTGGGATCGGTGGAGATGAAGACTTTCAGGTTGTCTTCGCCGTCCAGCGGAAGCATCTCGATAGCGCCGTAGGGCGTATCTTCGGTCACGTCGAAGGCAAGATACAGGTTCTCTTCGTCATACGCGGCGTAGACCTTCGCGGACAGATCATTCGGCCCCTGCCAGAAGCTGAGGTCGCGGATAATCTGGGACGCATCTTCCAGCACCGCCGGAGAGGACAAGTCCCAATCGCTCAAGTCGCCGTCAATCGTGATGGCGTTCGCCTTGTGCGCCGTAATGGTGGGCGTCTCTTCTTCCGCCATCGCCGCGGAGGACATCGTCACCAGTGCCATCATCATGGCCAGGAAAGCAGCTAACTTCTTCTTCACGTTCACACAACTCCTTTGTCGGTTTGGTTGACACCTGTTGCAAGCCTGTTTCAGCTTTCAATGGTATTGTACAACGATTTTTCTGCCTGTGCAATGGAATTTTCAGCATTTGAATTTGGAATATCCAGCACAAACCTATTTGCTGAACGAAAAAGTGGAGGCGAGCCGAAGCCCGCCCCCAGAGGAGGAATGAGGATGGATTACTCAGCAATGGTGATGGTACCAGACTGCGTGCCGACGGTGATGGTGTGTTCACCGGGCGTCGCGATGGTCACGGGGATTTCAACCACGCGCCAAGAACCGCCGCAGACCGTGTAGAGCTTTTCAGCCACCACTTCGTCGCCGTCCTTGACCTGAACGTAGGTCAGATCGTCCGCACCATTGTTGCGCAGCAGGCAGTAGACCATGAATTCTTCGCCAGCCTTGGCGGACACAGTACCCACAACGCTCTTGACGGTCTGACCGCGGCTGTTGGTGCTTTCCTGCTCTTCGTACACGGACGGGAGAATCAGGCAGGAGTACTGGAAGTCGCCCTTCTGGCCATAGCGCATGGAGTAGTTGTAGACCACCAGCGGATCACCGAAGTTGTTCGGGGAAGCGTGGTTCGGGTCGTCTTCCATCATCGCCTGAACCAGCAGACGGACATAGTTGGAAGCGCCCTGATCGCCCGCAAGATCCTTCCACTGAGCCGCGTCGCTCCAGTTGTCGCGAGCCTGTTCCTTCTGGATGATGCCTTCAGGCTGACGTTCGCCGAAGATCAGGTCAGCGTAAATCCAAGGTTCGGTGCCGTAGATGAAGCCCGCTTCGCCGGTGCCATGGTCAGGCTGCTGGCTGTACGGAATGTACATCACAGCGTCCGCATTCTTGAGTTCGTATTCGGTGACCTTGGAAACCATCGTCAGGATGATGGGCTTGCCCGCATCCTGCGCGTCTTCCACCAGCAGTTCCGCTGCGTCGTTCAGCGCGGAGAAGTAGCCAATCACGACGTCCGCTTCTTCGATGCTGTCAACGACCGTGCCGAAGTTGTTCAGGTAGGTCTTGTAGTGGTCAAGGGTATCCGCGGAGGAAGATTCGATATAAACCTTGGTGCCCTTCGCCAGCGGCAGCAGGCCGTTGTCGTTCTTCACCAGCACAGCGGACTTCGCCTGCAGCTTTTCAGCCAGCTCGACTTCTTCCGCAGTACGCGCAGCGCGCAGGTCTTCGTTGGTGTGGATTGCAGTGCGGTTCGCGATCCATTCGGGGCTCGCGACGACAGCCAGCGCCTCGTCCATCACGCGATAGGGATTCTCGAACAGACCCTTTTCAAACTTGAACTTCAGGATGCGCGCGGCAGAGCGGTCAACCCACTGCTTCTCCACGTCGCCTTCCTTCAGGCCATTCACGATGCAGTCCGGCCAGTTCCACATGGTGTTTTCGCTGATTTCTTCACCATGCTTGATGCCGCCAGCGCCGAACATGTCGGTACCGTTCTTCAGGGCTTCGTTGTACAGCCAACGACCCGTCTGCTCGGACAGCTCCACGCCCTCGTTGGTGACACCGGAAACCTGCTGACGCATGCCCAGCGCCCACCAGTCGGTCACGACGATGCCGTCGAAGCCAAGGGTGTCACGCAGGTAGCTCATGGTCACGGAGTCCCACTTGACGTCGGTGGTATTGGTGATGCCCGTGCCGCCGCAGTTGGTCATGACCCATTCGTTGCCGCCAGCCAGTGCAGCCTTCCAGCCAACCATCCAGTTGTCGAAGTTCTGCGCCACAGAGCGGGCATTGCCGAAGTTGGAGTCGCCGCCGCGGCCGATCCAGTGCTTAACGCAGGACGCGAATCCGGCGTCTTCCATGCCCTTAACTTCCTGATAAACGATGTTCGCAATGTGTTCGGGATTCTCGCCGTACTGCGCGCCGATTTCGTTCGCGTAGGGCTCGAAGGTCACATGGATACCGACCGCAACCATCGCCTTGCCGTAGATGTTGGAGAGCTTGTACGCCAGTTCGGGGTCATTGGCGGTGCCGTAGGCGATGTGCGCCTTGTCGATGTAGCCGCCCCAAGCGTTGAACTCACGGTCAGAGGTGAAAATCATCGGGACGCCCAGGCGTTCCTTTTCCGCCGCAGCCTGCAGGTTGTTCAGCGTGCTGACGACGTTGTCCGGCGTGCCGTTCAGGTTGAACAGCATACAGGTCAGGTTGAAATCCGGAATCAGGGAGCGCGCCGTTTCGAGATTCGCGCTGACGCAGAACAGCAGACCTGCTTCTTCTTCGGGGGTCATCTGGCTGATCAGGTCATTCACGCGGGCTTCGGTGTCCAGACGCCAGTCCTCGTAGGGATCAAGCTTTCCGTTCTTGTTCATGTCCTTGAACTTGTAGCCGTCCACTTCCAGAATCGGGGTGACACCCTCGATGTAAGTCAAGCGGGGCTGTTCGCCGTTGGCTTCAATCAGGGCGAACTCGCACGGCTTCGCCAGCAGTTCCGCTTCTGTCGGGCCTTGCTTCGCTTCTTCTGCCAAGCCAGCCATTGAACCCAGCATCATCGTCAATGCGACCAACAGGGATAACTTTTTCTTCATGAAAATACTCCTTTCCTTTCCAAGAAACCTTTACGCTCTGTCGGCAAGATCCCTGCTTCGTGATTGCTGCCCTCCCTCTCTTTGTCAGGGTTCCTTGCGCCGACCTCTTGATTATTATTATAATCAGAACCGAAAAAAGGGTAAAGGGAAAATCCAGTCCGTTCATTTGGAATATTCAGCACAGACACGTTTCTCCCCATTTTCTACGGATTTGGCAATTTTCCTTCCATATTATCAATGCAGAGAAAAAGCAATTGTCCTATTTGGTTATTCGCAGGATTGTCGTCCGTTTCCCCAGCAAGCGGGGCGGATGCAGGTCAAGCAGGAAATCCAGTCTTTTTTCCTGCAATATTCCGCATACGTCAACCCTGTTCGGTCATCCGCTTCCGCAGCGTCTGGCGATCGATTTTCATGTTCGCCGTATGCGGCAACTCCGGCAGCAGGACGATTTTGTCCGGCAGCATATAGCGCGCCAGCTTCGTTTTCAGCGCATCCATGAGCGCCTTTTCCGTCAAGTTGCCCGCAGCAAATGCCCACAGTACATCCTGTTCCTTATCCAGCAGGCAGCATGCTTCCAGACAGCCGGGAATGCTCCGCAGCGCCGCTTCGACTTCTCCCAGCTCCATGCGGTAGCCATGATGCTTGACCATGCTGTCCTTGCGTCCCAGCACGTTCAGCTGTCCCTGTGCGTCGAGGAAGCCGTAGTCGCCCGAACGGAACCAGACACCCGGCTCCTGCCCCAGCGGGTCAGCAACATAGACCGCGCGGCTCCGCTCTTCGTCGCGGTAATACGCCTGCGACACCATCGGCGACGAGACGTACATCTCCCCTGCTTCGCCCGGTGCGGCAGCTTGCCCATCATCGGTCATGAAGCGGATTTTCACCGTCGGGAACGGCTTTCCGACCGGAATCAGCTGTCCCGCCTCGTAATTGCCCTCGACCTTCCCGACGGACACGCTGAACATCTCCGTGCTGCCGTAGAAATTCCACGCATGACCCTTCGGCGCGGCGTTCATCCAGACGGCTAACTGCGCCCACGGCATCACTTCGCCGGACATAATCATGTATTCAAGCTCCGGCAGGCAGTTTTCCGTCAGCACGCCGCTGTTTGCCACCTGCACGAAGCTCGATGGCGTCATCGTCAACTCCGTGACGCCCTTCTGCCGCAGGTAATTCACCAGCGTTTTCGGGAACGACAGCGCCGTCGCGGGAATCATGCACGCCTTGGCGCCAAGCAGCGCGGGCGGGAAAATGTCAATAATCGAATTGGCGTAGAAAAACGGCGACTGATTGCCGAAAACGGTGTTCTCGGTGAACTGATAGCGCGCAATCGTCTCTTCGGTGTACGCCATAAGCGACCCCTGCGTATGCGCGACGCCCTTCGGAATGCCCGTCGAGCCGCTGGTGTAGAGAATCGCGGCAAGGTGGTCCGGCGTTACGGTCTGCCGGATTTGTACCAGCTTATCCGCGTCCACGGGCGACTGCGCCGCGTCCGACCACAGCACGCATTCGCACCCATCCGGGCAAACAGCTTCCGCTTTCGCACGGCTTTCTTCATCATAGACAATCGCCGTTGGCTGCAAATTCTGCATGATGAGCTTCAGGCGCTCCGGCGGCAGCATCGGGTCAAGCGGCGCATAGAAGCACCCCGCCGCCCACACGCCGAAGAATACCTTCACACATTCGGCGCTGCGCGGGTTCATCAGCACTGCAACCGGCGTATTCCGCGCGCACCGGCTGCTCAGCGAAGATGCAATCCGCTGCGCTGCGTCCCACCACTGCCCGAACGTGAACGGTGCCGAGGCATCCCATGCCAAACGCTCCGGGCAGCGCTTTGCGGTGTTCTCCAAATAGTCAAGAACGCTTCGTTTCATCGTTATTTTTCCTCCTTTTCATTGCGAATCATGTTTGCCATCTCCGGATACGCCGCTTGCCATTCCTCCAGACAGCGCTGCCAGGAATCGTACTGCGGATCGCCGCGGTGGTCTGTCAAGTCGTAATTTTCTTCCAGATATTCGCCAATTCGCAGCGACAGCTTGATGCTGCCCTTCACATTGAGGTGCTGCCAATCCGCGAAATCGCTGCTGTACCGAATGCCGAAGCGCCCCTTCGGATTGTTGAAATTCAGCAGCGGAATGCCGCGTTCCTCCGCCATCTTCCGCAGCGTGCAGATATACATATGATCATTTTCGTAATCCGGGCTTGGATACGAAATCAGGATGATTTGAATGCCCTGCGCTTCGCAGAGATCGCAGATGCGCTCGAAATATTCTGCCTCGCGCCCGTTAATTTTCTTGCCCGTCTCCGTCCAGAAGAACGCTGGCTTCGTGTGATGCTCCATCTTGTCGCATTCGATGAAGCCCTTCCAGTCGACACTGCGTCCGCCCGTCCAGCCGGGAAACGCGAAATTCTCCGCCGTCAGCGACTTCCAGTTCTCATGCACCTGCGGATAGCCCAGCAGGAAGTCCAGCGGCTGCTGACCGCCTGCGGCAATCGCGTTTGCGCGGCGAATCGGGTTCAAAATGCCGGATGTGGAGAGAATCGTCCGCCCGCGCCGGGTCGTATCGTCGGGGTACGTTGCTGCTTTTGCATCCAGCAGAAGGATTTTTGGGTGCTGTGTCGTCAGCGCCTGCTCCAAGTAGTAGTAGGTATGCCAATACTGCTGTTCCGCGCTCGCAAGGTCATACACGCTGTAGCCCCAGTTCGCCCACAGTACGTTCGTATTCACCGCAGCATACGTCGTGCTTGTGCCGACCGCCAGCACGTCAATGGTGTTGCGCGGCTGAAGGGGCAGATTCATCATGCTGCCCGGCCCGTAGTCGTATTTCGGCGTCAGCACATACAGCACCGCGCACGAAATCAGCGTGAAAATCAGCACAAACGCCAGTATTCGGAGGAAAAATGCTACGTTCTCGCGTCGGCGGCTGACCGCTTCATCTGTCATTGCCTGTTCCTCCTTTTCAGAATCCCGCGTACAGGAATGCCGCGCGATCGAATCCAGCGCCGTAACAGCCGAAGATAAGCGTCAGGAACATCAGCCCCATCAGCAGCGTCCAGCGCACATACAGCGGCGAAACCGCCAGCTTTTTGCGCAAATCCGGCTGTTTTTCACAGAGGATGTCCACCAGGAGCATCAGCAGTACCGCGATAATTGCCACAATGCCGTCCTGCATTCCAAGCGGGAAATTACGCGTCATACCCGCGCCGAAATCGGTGAAGATGCGCCCCATCATGCCAAACGCCATGCCCGGCGACGTCGTGCAGGCAAAAAACTGCGCCAGCAGAACCGCTGCCATCGTCCGCAGCCAGCCGAACGCCTTCATAAGCGCCGCACCGCCCAGATGTGCCGTCACGCGCTTGCGAATCTTCCGGAACTGCGGGTCAAGCAGCATTCCCGCCGCCGTCAGCAGTCCGAACCACAAGCCGTACAGCACCGCGTTCCAATAGAATCCGTGCCAGACGCCGATGAGCAGAAAAACCACCATCGACGCCGCCGCGCCCGGCATCGCGCGCCCTGCTTTTGCGCCGAACAGCCGCTTGCCGACTTTCGCCAGCCCGATTCCAGCGCGGCTCGCTACCAGCGGGTACAGCAAATAGGTGCGGAACCACACGCCGAGGCTGATGTGCCAGCGTCGCCAGTAATCCGCAATGCTTGCAGCAAAGAATGGTCGGCGGAAGTTCTCCGGCAGGTCGATGCCCAGCAGCTCCGCCGCGCCGCGAATGATGTCGATGCCGCCGGAAAAGTCCGCATACAGCACGATGGCGTACATCGCCGCTGTCGCCAGCACAAGCCAGCCGGGCAGCTCCTGCGCCGTCGCCACGAGCACACTCACCGCCGGCATCAGGCGGTCAGCGATGACAAGTTTCTTGAAAAAGCCCCACGCCATCAGGAACGCACCGGACACGAAGCCATTCGGTGAAAGGCGGTGCGGGCTGTCCAGCTGTGGCATCAGCTGCTTCCACGTCGTAATCGGGCCCTGCGTCATCTGCGGGAAAAAGCCCGCGAACAGCAGGACTTTCGCATAGTTCTTTTCCGGCGTAACCTTCCCGCGATAAACGTCGATGAGGTAGCCTACGCTCTGGAACGTGAAGTACGACAAGCCGATGGGGACAAGCAGCCCGTCCGGCAGGGCTTGCAGCTGCGATAGCGCCTTCATCAGCACCATTGCGCCGAAAACCGTGACCATTCCGCCGATAAGCAGTGCGCGGCAAACGCCCCTGCGCTCCGAAAACCGCCCTATCAGGCGTGCGCAGCCCCAAATCAGCAGCGTTTCCGCCGTGAGGTATGCAGCGCCCTGCCAGCCGCAGAGCAGCCAGAACGCCGCACTGCCCGCCAGCAGCGCCCACTTACGTACGCGCATCGGCAGGACGTAGTACACCACAGCCAGCGCAGCAAGAAACCCCAGAAATTCAAAGGATACGACGCTCACAATCCCAGCTCCTGTCTGAGCCGCACGCGGTCGATTTTTCCGTTCATCGTCTGCGGAAACTGCGGCAGATGGTAATACACATCCGGCAGCATGTATTTCGGCAGCCGTCGCCTGAGTTCGCCCCGAAGCGCCTTTTCGTCGTCCTCGCCGGAATAGCAGCAGACGATTTGCTGTGTCGCAGCCTGATAGAAGCAGCAGCCCTGCGTCACCGCCTGACACGCCTTAATTGCGCACTCGATTTCGCCCAGTTCAATTCGATAGCCCTGCTTTTTAATTTGGCTGTCCTTGCGTCCCAGAAACATCAGTTCGCCGCGCTCGTTGTATGCGCCGAGGTCGCCCGTTTTGTACATCCGCTCTGGAATCCCCCGCGCGTCCGGATGCTGGACAAACGCTGCCGCCGTTTTTTCCGGCGCATTGTAGTATCCGGCGGACAAACACGTCCCGGAGACGCAGATTTCGCCGTCCACCAGCGTAATGCGCGTATTTTCGCACGGGAAGCCAATCGGCAGCGGCTCGCCGTCCTCGAAAGCGCGGTCAACACGATACCACGAGCAGACATCCGTGATTTCCGTCGGGCCATACATATTTACAAAATCCGCATCCGGCAGGGAGCGCCGCCAGATATTCAGCTGACGGTTCGGCATCACCTCTCCGCAGAAGAACACCCGCTTGATCCCGCGCGGACGCCCGTCCTTCACCACGCCGAGATTCGCCGGGTGCATCAGCGCCGATGGAACCCAGAACAGCGTGTTAATCTGCCGCTGCTCCAATTCGTCCATCATCCGTGCCGGGAAGAGGAAGTCCCTCTGGGGCAGGAAGTAGACGTATGCGCCGCTTTTGAGCGTGCAGAAAATATCCAGCACCGAGTTGTCAAAATACAGCGGCGCCTGATTGCCGAAACGTACGGTTTCATCGAGCCGCAGCGCAGGGACTGCCCATTCCACGAAATCCAGCACCGAGCGATGGCGAATCGCAACGCCCTTGGGATGCCCGGTCGAACCGCTGGTGAACAGCACATACTGCAAATCGGTATCAATGATGTCCCGCTGACGCGCCGCCAGCAGCGATTCATCAATGTCGCAGGACACCGCCGCTTCCGTGGAGACGCATGGCAGTTTTCCCGCCGTATCCGCCCATATCGGCGCTTTGCCCGCATCAGTCAGCAGAAGCGCCGGATGCAGCACATCCAGAATCAGCCGGACACGCTGCTGCGGCATCTGCACATCAATGATGGTATAGAAGCACCCAGCTTCCAGTACGCCGAGCATTGCCGCGACAGTCATCGGGCTTTTGTCCATGCACAGCGCAATGGGAACGCGCGGCGGGAGCTGCCGCGCCAGATAAGTGCCGATGCGCTTCGCCGTATCGTGCAGCTGCCGCCACGTCAGGCACGTTTTTTCGCCCTCAAACGCCGCCGCATCCGGCTTTTTTGCCGCCCAACTATCCAGCCATGGCAGCACACAGCGCATCATGCCTGCTTCCGGCAGCTGTTCACCAGCGCCAGAATCGCCTCCGCGCTGTTGAAGTTCTCCGGCTCCACCTCTCCTGCGTCAATTCGCACGTCATAGGCATCTTCCAGCGCTACGATGATTTTCATCAGCTCCAGCGAGTCAATCAGCCCGTCATCGACCATATGCCGCTCATGTGCAAAGTCGATTTCGTCGTTCACATCCTGCAAAATCGTCAGCAGACGCTCCATTTTCTCGTTCATCCTCCATCGTCCTCCTATCTTTCTGCGAAATTGTATATTTGTCTTATTTTTAAGCTAATAGCACCAGAATATACATGTATGTTTATTATTCGACAAGCACCAGACGAATTCCTTCTCCGACCTCTGCGCTTGCAAAGAATTTCGATTTTCCCGCAAATCTGAAAATGGTAGAAAAAAGCTGCCGCGCAAAATCAGAACTGCGCGGCAGCTTGGAATGGATTTACGGATTCAGCCGTTCTTCCGTCTGGCTGTCGAAAATGTGGAATTTTCCCTTTTCAATGTTCAGCGAAATCGTCTTGCCGATGACAGTGCTGCCGCCCGCAATCTTTGCCACCAGCATCTGACCCGCCGCTTTCAGGTACACGATGAAGCCATCGCCCAGCGGCTCAATGCTGTCCACCGTACCCTCGATTTCGCCTTGACCTTCCGGCGCGAGCGTCAGTTCCGACGGGCGCAGACCGACGATAACCTCCTTGCCTTTGTACTGCTGCATCAGCGCGGTCAGGTTATCCGGCACGGACAGCAGCAGTTCGCCGCACTGGAACGCCAGCGAACCGCCCTTTTCCACAACCTTGCACGTCAGCTTGTTAATCTGCGGCGTGCCGACAAAGCTCGCAACGAACAGGCTGTTTGGATGCGCATAGAGGTCGTTCGGCGTCCCCTGCTGCATGATGTGACCATCCTTCATCAGCACGATGTGATCCGCCATCGTCATGGCTTCGGTCTGGTCATGCGTGACGTAGATGGTGGTAACGCCCAGCTGCGTCTGAATCTTCTTCAGCTCATAGCGCACCTGATCGCGGAGCTTCGCATCGAGGTTGCCAAGCGGCTCGTCCAGCAGGAACACCTGCGGATCGCGCACAAGCGCACGTCCCAGTGCCACACGCTGACGCTGACCGCCGGAGAGCTGCGCCGGCTTGCGGTCAAGCAGTTCATCCAGACCCAGCATCGCGGACATCGAGTTCACGCGCTTCTCGATTTCTTCCTTCGGCGCTTTCTTCGTTTCCAGCGCAAACGACATGTTCTTGCGCACGGTCATGTTCGGATACAGCGCATATTCCTGGAACACCATCGCAATGTTGCGCTCCTGCGGCGGCACGAATTTCTTTTCCTTGCCGCGCTCGTCGAGCTGGTTCATCGCTTCATTCCCGAAACAGATTTCGCCGTGAACCGGATGGAGCAGACCCGCAATGCAGTACATTGCAGTAGACTTGCCGCAGCCGGACGGCCCAAGGAAGACGCAGAATTCGCCGTCCTTGATTTCCAGATTCATGTCCTTGATGACATAGGACTTGCCCTTGTTGTAGGTCACGTCCATGTTCTTAATCGTAATCGCTGCCATGGCGGACTTCCTTTCCGTAATTACTTCTGAATTACTTGCCGAATGCGGCCACTTCAATGCCGAAACCGTAATCATACAGCGGATTTTCGATGTCCTTGGGCAGGTCTTCGCGCTGGAGCATCACCTGATCCATCGTCGCAGGAATCTGCCACGGCAGTTTGCCGGAAATCGCGCAGTCACCGAAGAGCGCATGAGCCACCGCTTCCGCGCCCGCCGTCACGCCGGGACGGTAGACAATCATCACCGCGTCGGACGCGGCATCCACCGGCGTCATGACATACGCGCGATTCATCAGCACGACGGATACAACGTTCACGCCGGACGCATCGAGTTTTTTCAACAAGCTCTGCTGTTCCGCGGGGAATTCCAGCGTCGCCGTGCCCCACGCGGGTTCGTGCGTGCCGCTCGCTTCACCGACGACGACAATCGCAGTCGTACCCGCCGGGTAGGAATCGGCAATCAGCGTTTCGTCATCGCCGATATAGGTCACGTTGTCCGCACCCGCCCGCTTGCAGATGGCATCGTAGATGGACTTGCCCTCCGTCTTCAAGCCTGTTTCGGAGGAAATCTTCCAGCCGCTCGACAGCGCATCAACGTTCTTTGCCAGCGCGCCCACGACCAGAATCTGCTGACCTTCCAGCGGCTGCTGGTTCTCGTACTTCACCAGCGTAACCGCCTTTTCCGCGGCTTCCATTGCCTTCTGATAATGCTCTTCGCTGCCGACAACCTGCGCGATTTCGTCCGCGTCGGTGTAGGGGTTCTCGAACACGCCCAGCCGGAACTTCGCCAGCAGCAGACGGCGGCAGCGATCCGTCAGCAGCGACGGGTCAACCTGATCCACCATGCGAGTGACGTCGCGCTGACCCATGCCGCCCATGACGTCCGCGCCCGCCTGCATCGCGACGATGTGGTTCAGACCCCAGTCGGTCTGGATAATGCCGTCGTAGCCCAGACGGCCGCGCAGAACATCGTTCATGACCACAGAGGATTCATGCGCGTAATTTTCCACCGCGTCGCCGCCCAGATACGGGACGGTCGAATAGCCGTAAGGCATGATAGACGCGGGATGCACCGTCAGCGCCGCCTCAAAGATGCTCAGGTGCAGCGCGAACGTTTCGTCATCGAACACCAGCGGAGAACCGTCCACGCCGCCCGTCTGCGGGCCGGAGCCGGGGAAATGCTTCACGCAGGACATGACGGAATCAACGCCAATGCCATCCGTGCCGTTCTGCAAGCCCGTAATCGCCGCGACGACCATCGTCTTGGCGGTATCCGCGTCCTCGCCGTAAGTTTCCTGATTGCGCCCCCAGCGCGGGTCAGTCGCCAAGTCCGCGTTCGGGGAGAGGCTCATGCGGACACCCAGCGCCTTCATTTCCTGCCGCTGAATGTCTGCCAGTTCCTGCACGAGTTCCGCGTCGCCCGTCGCGCCCAGCGTGATGGCGTCCGGCAGAATCGTCGTGTCGTTAATCCAGCTTGCGCCAATGACCGAGTCCATGGAGAAAACGACCGGAATACCCAGTTCGCTTTCTTCGCACAGGGACTGGACGTAGTTCATCTTCTCGCCCGCCGACTCCTTGCTTTCCGCGAAGTAAGTGTACGTCAGCGCAAAGCCGATGTCCAGATCGCTGAACCAGCTTTCTTTGAGCGTGACCAGCGTCATGTGCGCCATCTGCGCCGCCTTGTTCTTGTCGCTCATGCGGCTCAGCAGGTCTTCCGTGCGCTCTTCAGGCGTCAGACGCCAGTCTTCATACGGGTCAAGCTCGCCGTTTTTGTTCAAGTCCTTGAACTTGTAGCCGTCCTGCTCCAGAATATCCAGTCCGGCAGTTTTCAGTACAATCTGCTTTCCTTCATATTCCTGCACGACCGTCGTCAATTCGACGACATTGCTTTCTTCCTCGTCCTCTTCCGCCAGCACACCGGGCGAAAGCAGCATCATCGCGGAAAGGGAGAGCGCCGCGACGCTTTTGAGCAGTTTTTTCATGAACCTTTCCTCCTTGTTGATTGCGCCGCGCATTACGACGCTGTGACCGCGCCTGACATCTGACCGCTGATGAGGTACTTGCCCATGAAGATGTACAGCACCAGCACCGGCAGCGCCAGAATCAGCGAACCAGCCATCTGCACGTTGAATTCCGCCGCCATCGTACCCGCCAGCTCGTTCAGGGCAATGGTCGCGGGTTTGGAATCGTAGCCGCCGAGCACCAGCGCGAACAGCATCTCATTCCAAATGGACGTACACTGGAAGACAAAGACCGTAATCGTCGCGATTTTCGTGTTCGGCAGGACGATTTTGCGGTAAATCTGCCATACGCCGTTGCCGTCAATCATCGCCTGACGAATCAGCGCGTCCGGCACGTCGGCGTAATACCCGCGCATCATGACCGTACACATCGGCATACCGAAGATGGCGTGAACCAGCACAAGACCCCAGAGGTTATCGTAGAGGTCAAGGGCGTTGATGGTCTGCAAAAGCGGAATCAGAATCGCTTGGAAGGGCAAGTATGTTGCCGCGACCAGCGCGATAAAAAACACGTTGTTGAACCGGAACTTCCATTTGCTCAGTGCGTAGGCACAAATCGAGCCGAGGAATACCGATCCCGCCGCACCGAAGAGCGTCACCAGCAGGCTGGTCATCAGCGGCTGCGCAAGCTCCTCCATCGCGCTCTCGTAACCCTCCATTGTCCACTCTGACGGCGGCGTAATGGGCGTGGTCGTCATCACTTCACTGTTGGACTTGAAGGACGTCATCACCGTTCCCCAGAACGGCAGCATGTAGAAGACCAGAAACGCAATCATGATGAGGTAGTACACCACATGCAGTACGGTCATGTGCCACTTGGGTTTTATTTTCGTCGTCTGTGCCGATTGTTCCTGCTTGCTGCGCTCAATACTCAGATTATTTTGCATTTCATGCTCACTTCCTTCTGTTCGTCCAGTAGGTCAGCGGCAGAATCAGCACCAGCACCAGCGCAAGCAGGAAGCAGCTGATTGCCGCGGAATACGCGAAGTTGTTGTTCTGGAACGCTTCATTGTACATCCAAATCGGCAGCGTCCACGCGGCGGAGGTGGTGTAACCCACCAGCGACACGATGAAGTCAAACGAGCGCAGGGCGTACATCGCCAGAATCGTGATGCAGGAACCCATCGCACCCTTAAGCTGCGGAATAATGAGCTTGAAGTAGATGCGCGGCATATACGCGCCGTCCAGCTTCGCGGCGTTGATGACATTGACCGGCACGTTCTTGATCGCGGCAAGGAAGATGACCGCCACGTAACCGGAGAACTGCCAGACCATCGCAATGATGATGGACAGCATGATGGTGGAGTTGCTCGACGCCCACATCAGGTGTCCAGCTTTCATCGCGGCGGACACATCCACGCCCAGAATCGAGAGGAAGGAATTCAGCACGCCGCCCGTTGGACGATACATGTACGCCCAGACCGTGCCGGTCACGACGAAGGACAGCGCGAACGGCAGCAGAATCAGCGTGCGGAACAGCGCCGTGCCGCGAAGCCCCTGATCCATGATGAGCGCCAGCCCCAGACCCAGCAGGAGGCACAGCGGAATCAGGCAGAACAGCAGCAGCGTATTGCGCAGCGACGGCCAGAAGTCGGGGCTGGAGAACATCTTCGCGTAGTTGCCGAAGCCGCCCCAGCCGTAGCTTGCTTCCAGCTGCCCCGACTCCCAGTCGGACACGGAAACCCACAGGTTCCAGCCCAGCGAGACATACACGAAGTAAATCAGCAGCGCCGCCGGGATGCAGATCCAAATCAGCGGATGCCGCTGGAGAAAGTGGTGTACCGGGCCGACTGTTTTAGGCGCAAAGCGCAGCAGCAGCTGGTACACGAGAATCACCGCGACGATGATGGCGCAGAGAACCCAGAACCTGTCATGGGAAAAGGTCATGAACGCCAGATTCTCAAAAAATTCAGAAAATTGTTCCATGGGCAAATCCCCTTCTGTTGCATTCTGTTCGAGGTTTTGCTATCAGCTTTGAAGAAAGCCCGTACAGGCTTGGGCAATTCCGCTGCGCCTGTACGGGCTGATACATCATTCGCCGTAGCTCAGACCCCAGCCGTAGTCATACAGCGGGTTTTCAAGGTCGAAGGACACATCGCCTTCCTGATTGCGGACAGAATCCATATCCCGCGGGAACTGCAAGGGCGTCTTGCCCGTGGGATTGTTCAGCCCGAAGAGCGTTTCCGCAATCGCGATGCCGCCCTGCGAGCCCGGATAGTACGCTTCCAGAATCGCGTTCGTATTCTCGTCGCACCACGTCAGGATGTAGGGACGTCCGCCCGTGACGACCGTCACCATCGGCTTGCCGCTGGCTTTCGCCGCTTCGAGGATTTCCTGCTGACTGCCGGTGATTTCCAGCGTGTCGTAGCCCCACGGCGGATCGTGCTGGTAGCTCGGTTCGCCGACGGACACGATGATGATGTCCGCATCCTTTGCCAGCTCTGCAATGCGCTCAACGTTGTCGGATTCATAGATGACCGTTGCGTTTTCGCCTGCGTAAGCCGCCACTGCGTCCGCAATGGTCAAGCCCTCCTGCGCGGAAGACCAGCCGCCGACCAGCGAGTCCATATCGCCGGCGCGCGGACCGCAGACCAGAATCGTCTGCTTCTCGTTCTGTTTGAGAGGCAGGATGCCGTCGTTTTTGAGCAGCGTCATCGCCTTGCGTGCCGCTTCAAGGTTCACCGCCTGATGTTCCTCGTTGCCGACGAACTGCACGGCGTACTCCACGTCGCAGTAGGGATTCTCGAACACGCCCAATTCAAACTTCGCCTTGACGATGCGCGTCGCCGCCGCCGTCAGGATGTCTTCGTCAATCTTGCCCGCGTTTGTCAGTTCTTCCATCTGGTCAATCAGGCGGATGGATTCGCCGCCGATGCCGTCCACACGGCTCTCGGTGATGCCAATCAGGATGGCTTCTTCGTCGGACACTTCTTCACCCATCATCGTGCCGCGGCCTTCCTGAATCGCCCAAATCATGCCCCAGTCAGTCTGGATGATGCCCTCAAAGCCCATTTCGTCGCGCAGCAGGTCTTGCAGCGTCGCCTTCGAGCCGATGGCGGAGTTCTCCATGTCCAGCTCCAGCGGGACAGAGTAGTACGGCATGATGGAAGCGATGTTGACTTCCAGCGCCGCATAATACGGCTTCAGGTGAATTTGCAGCGTTTCCGCGCTGGAAATGATGGGCGAGGTGTCCTTGCCCTCCATCTGCGGCCCTGCGCCGGGGAAATGCTTCATGCAGGCCACGATTGCGCCGGTGTTCAGCCCGTCGCGCCCATTCTGGAACGCAACGACCTGCGCCGTGACCATCTTCGTGACAAGGTCAGGGTCTTCGCCGAACGTCTCCATGACGCGCCCCCAGCGGGGTTCAGAGGCAATGTCGGCTTCGGGAGACAGCGTCATGCGAACGCCGATGGCGATATGCTCATCGCGGGCAATTTCCGCCAGACGGGTGACAAGGTCTTCGTCACGGGTTGCCGCCAGCGCCAGATTATGCCCGGTAACGGTCGCGCCGGAGACGTAAGACAGGCCATGCACGGAGTCCATCGACACCAGCACCGGCACGCCCAGACGAGACCCCTCAGCATACTCCTGAATCGTGTTCATGGACACCGCAGCCGCTTCCACGCTGTTCAGTTCGCGAATCAGCAGCATGCCGATGCCTTCCTTATTGCACCACTTGTTCAGGTAGGATGGAATCTTGCCATCGGCGCGCGGCAGGTACGTCGGGTGCTGCATCTGCGCAATTTTCTCGCGCACCGTCATCTGCCCAACCAAGTCCGCCGTGCGGGTGTCAGCATCCAGTCGCCAGTCCTCGTAGGGGTCAAGCGTGCCGTTGCTGTTCAGGTCGATAAACTGGTAGCCGTCAACTTCGATGATGCTTTTCACATGGGGATTGAGCGTCGGCTGGGTGTAGGTTTTTTCCTCCGCCATCGCGGGAGCAGCCCACAGTCCGGCTGTAAGCGTCAGCGCACCCAGCATCGCCAGCGAGCGCCGCATCCATTTCTTAGTCAACAAGGTTCCATTCTCCTTTCACGCCAGCTTCCTTGAGGATGTTGACGATCTTATTCGCGAAATATTCCGCGTCGTGGTCACTGGACGTAGCGAACTCCTGCACCTGCGTCTGCAGGCTCATAGACGCGCTCCAAGGCAGCGCCGTGCCGTGAGTGAAGCTCGGATAGCTGCGGATCGTGTCGCTGATCAGCTCATTCTTGAACTTAAGGGTCAGTTCGTTGTAGCAGTCATCCGGGGTATCGGTGTAGGGCGAAATGGATTCCTTCAAAGCGGAGAACCGCTGCTGAACCGGCGTGCTGGACACGTTGTACGCCCAGCGCAGACCCGCCTCGACATCCGCCGAGTCATTGCTGACGACGAAACCGTCGATGTTCATGCCAAACCAGCCGTCCGTGCCGGGGAACGTGAAGATGCCGTAGTCCTTGCCGTATTCCTGACCCATGCTGGTCATCAGCGGCTGCATCCAAGTGCCCATAATCTGCATGGCATACGTCCCAGCGACAACCTGACCGCTCGCTTCGTACCAGTCGCGGCTGGAATGGTCGGGTGCGACGTAATCCATCAGCTTGGCGTAAGTCGTCAGCACCTTCGTCACATCCTCGACGTTATAGATGCCGTTGATGAAGTCCTGATAGATTTTAGGGTCAGTGCCCATCATGATGTCCTCGAACACCTGGCAGGCCGGCCAGCCCTTGCGGTCGCCGAGGTCAATCGGGTACTCGCCGTCGGGCATTTTCGCCGCCAGCTGGTCACAGATGTTCCAGAACTCGTCCCATGTGATGTTCTCGTGATCCGGAATCGCAATCCCGTACTTCTCAAACACATGGATGTTGTAGAAGATAACATTCGTCTTGTGGATGCCAATCGGCACGACGTAGTTCTTGCCGTCAGGCGCGGTCAGCAAGTCCTTGATGCCCGGCAGGATGCGCTCGTTGAGCTTCGCGTAGTCCCACAGCTTGGACAAATCCAGCAGCATGTTCGCATCGAGGTACGGCTGAATTTCCTGACCGGGATGCGCCTGGAATGTTTCAGGACTCTTGCCCGCCTGCTGAAGCACCTTGACCTTCATGACCATGGCGCCGCCGGCGCCGCCCGGAATGGCGTTCGACTTCGTTTTCACATTGCCGTACGCGCCTTTGAATTCGTCGATGACGGATTCAATCGCATCCTTCTCGCCGCCAGCCGTCCACCAGTGGTAGACGTTGACTGTGCCTTTTGCAGAGGTATCCTCCAGCACAGCGGCGAAATCAATGTCATCGGCGCTGCGCTTCTCGCGCTTGGCGGCAAAGGCACTGGTCGTCAGCGATGTGATCGCCAGCACACCCGTCAGCAGCAGCGCACCGAATTTTTTCAGCTTCATTGCTTGTTCCTCCTCTGAGAATACAGGGAATCTGTTACTCTTCCACGAACGTCATCGTCGCCCACAGGCTGGGGTCCTCGTCCACGTTGTGCATCGTGGGCTTGCGGTCGCGGCCGTCCAGCTGCGCGGAATACTGCATCCGCAGGCTGTGAATGCCGGGGCACGGCAGGTCAACGTCAAGGATAGAGAAGTCAAAACCAACGGTCATGCCCGCAGCGGGAACCAGCTGCGCGATCTTATCATTGGAGAGGTTGTGCAGCGGAATCTTGCTTTCGAGGATGTAGCCGCCCATTTCCTTGTCGCGGACGGTCACGGCTTCGTAATCGTCGAACACCAGCTCGTCGCCGTATTCGCCCTGCGTCTCCCAGCCGAGATTGTCAGCGATCATTTCGCGGTCAACATAGTTGAAGAAGTCATATTCGTCCGTGGACTGCACGATGCGCCAGTCGGTCGCTTCGTACGCTGTACGGTTCGGGTCGGCGTTGGGGTTGGTGCTGAAGAAGAGGATGATGGCATCCAATTCATCCAGCGGGAAACCTTCGCGGTAGACAAACGGCGTGTCATCCCACACCTTCGCGGCGATGTAGAGGTTCTCTTCATCCCACATAGCGTAAATTTCCATCGAGCAGTCCGCTTCGCCGTCCCAGTGCTCAATCTGATCGACAATCTGCTTCTCGCTGTCAATGCGCAGGCAGCGGCTCGTGTCCCACTCGCTCAGGTCGCCGTCAATGACGACGTTCTTAGCGTGCGGGGCCTCCAGATTCGCGTCGGAATACGCCAGTGCAGCGGGGGCCGCAGCAAACATAGCCAGTGCCAGCACGGATGCGGCTGCCTTGCGAAGCCATCCAAAGTGTTTCATGTCTCGTTCCTCCCTTTCAACATCGGAAACAAACTCAATTCGCACCATGGCGGTGCTTTCGTGATTCAGTATAATCCCAGCGCCTGTTTTGAACAAGGGAAAATCCAGCACTGCTATTGGGAAAATACAAAACACAACCAAACTTCTTTATGCGGTATTCGGTTTTTGTGCGTTTCCGTCAACACGGGGTACTTTTCTTTTGCATTTTCTCTGCGTATGTGCTATACTGCTTCCATCAGCACAATGCGAAATAGAAAGGACGGCATGTATGCGAAAACTGACGTGTATGCGAATAAGCGCGAAAATGACCATCCTGTTTTCTGTGATTACCGCCTGCATGATTGCCGTCAACTCTGTTCTGGCGACGCTCTCCGAAATACAGAACATTCTGCTGTACGAGGAAGACAGCCTGAACGCGATGGCGAGCAAAATCGTCGCGGCGTTCGAGCAGAACATCACCGTCATGGGCTATGTGCTGGACGGCTTGAAACAGGATAATGACTTCATGGCTGCGCTCAATACCATCTACACATTAGGCGAAGACATGGAGACGACGTCCGAATACCATCAGGCGCAAAACACGCTTTCCGCCGCGCTTTTCCATGAGCCGCTGAACGACTACTTCTATCGTATCAACGTGCTGACAATGGACGGTTTCTACCTGTCCAGCCGCTACGAGACGATTGGTCTGCTGGAAAACTACTCGGATGAGCTGCGCACCGTCATACACCGCCTGCCCTACCTGAACGAGCGCAACCGGGGGCTGAGCCAGAAGACGCTTGTCCGCCCGCACGTTGACCCGTGGTTCGTCGCGCGCCCGATTTCTATCTATACGCTGATATCCCCTGCCGTTTATCACGGCAAACAGATCGGCTTTGTGGAGGTCAATGCGCTTTCAAGCGACCTGTTCGACATTTTCTCCTCCAACGACATGGCAGGATTCCGCGCCACTGCCTACGACGCGGACGGCCGCCTGTTCCACCGCAATTTCGATGACACCATCGACTACTCCGCCGCCGAATACGGCAGCATGACCGAGTGCAGCGACGAAAACGGCGACACCTACTACGTCGTCAAGGAGCATTGCAGCTGGCTGGGCTTCGACATTTATGCCGCACAGCGTACCGCGGTTTTCGAGTCGTCCATCCACTCCGTCATCCTCCACCATGTGCTGGTCAGTCTGCTGGTGCTGTTCATCGCTGAAGTGTTCATCATCCTCTCGTCGCATCAGCTCAGCCGCTCGATTCTGCGCCTGACGCGCAAGGTTTCCCAGCTGTCCGACCCGGCGGCAATAGCTGAGCGTCCCCTGCTGCCCGAAGAAATGCCGAAGGTCACGAACCCGCGTGACGTGGAGATGCGCGAACTGGAGGACGTGTTTGACAAGCAGGTAATGGAGCTGAAAACTGCCATGCGCAACGATGCAGAACTGCGCGAGAGCAATCTCCGTTCACGGCTGAACGCGCTGCAGGCGCAGATTAACCCGCACTTCATTTACAACACGCTCAACATCATCTCCGCAAAGTCGATGGAGGCCGGGAACGAGGAGGTCATCGACATCTGCGGGAAATTCGCCCAGATGCTGCGCTACTCCACCGACCTGCGCAGCAAAACCGCGACGCTCCAGGAGGAAATCGCCCACGTTCGCAATTATCTGGCACTCGCGAAAGCTCGTTTGGAGGATCGGCTGGAATACACCATCGACATACCGGACGCTTTCTCGCATCTGACACTGCCGAAGCTTTCCCTTCAACCCATCGCGGAAAACGCCATTTCCCACGGCTATCAGGGGTCAAGCGGCACAATTCACATCACCATCTCCGGCACGGTCGATGAGGACGGCTGCCTGCATCTGCTGATTTGCGACGACGGCTGCGGCTTCGGGGAGGAAATCCTGTCGCACCTGCGGGAAGAATTCAGCCACATTGAAGCGGGTGAACTGACCGAGCCGGAAAACACGTCCGCCCATATCGGGCTTGTCAACACCTATCGCCGCCTGTTCTATTTCAGCCGCGGCGCAATTCGGATGCGCGTCCGCAATGACGGCGGCGCAGTAGTCGAACTGATTGAAACGCGCACCAGTGAGGAGGAAGACGATGTACACCATTCTGATCGTAGATGATGAACGTCCCGCGCAGACGTTCCTCAAAGCCATCTGCCAGAAATACTGCCCTGCGTTTGACACCATTCTGCTCTCCGGCAGCGCCGACGATGCCCTCCGGCTGATGGCGCAGCAGCACGTCCATGTGCTGGTAACGGACATCAGTATGCCGGGCATCAACGGCATTGAATTGGCGCAGCGCGTCCGGCAGCTGTATCCGCGGACACATACGGTGATTGTCTCCGGCTACGCGGAATTTGAGTTCGCGCGCGGGGCAATTCAGGCGGGCGTGGATGATTATCTGCTCAAGCCCGTGGAAATCCAGAGTTTCCGGCAAATTCTCGACCGAATCCGCGAAACGCTCGATGCAGAAGCAAACAACCTGATGGAGGAAACGCTGACTCGCCTGCTCTGCGGTGAAGCAGTCGATGAGCCGCTGCTCTGCTCTCTGTTTTCCAGCCGTATGATGCGCTTTGCGCTTGTCCGTCAGGGCAATTTGTTCACCGTACGCTTCGCAAAATTCCGCACCGTGCAGCTTCGGCAGGTGCATCAGGCGGGCTGGATTGCGTTTTATGGGCGCGATGAGCAGGAAACAATTCTCCTGCGCAGCAGTGCCGACCGGCAGAAGCGTTTTCCCGATGAGCTGTCCGACCTGCTTAAAGCCGACTTCCCGGATCTGCCCTGTACGGCGATTTACGCGCCGGAAGATGCCGACATTCTCACCTTGCCGCAGTTTTTGAGCCGCGCCGCAGGGCGCATGGTGAATACCGTCGTCATCGGCAAGGGGCAGCTTGTTCCGCTGAACGCACCGCAAAGTGCCTTGCAGCCTTCCGTCCTGTCCGCTGCGACAAAAAAGCGCCTTGCGTCATTCGTCGAAACAGGCAATACACGGATGCTGAAAGAGCTGTTTGTGTCCCTTGCAATCGAATGGAATCAGAACAGCCTGCCGCAGATTCAGGCGGAAGACTTATGCTATCAGCTGATTCTGTACACGGCGGACTTGGGCGTTCCCGGCCCCAAAAGGAAGCGCGAGCAGATTCTGCGCGAGGCAAACGAGCTATACGGCAGCGCCTCCTCCTACGGCGACCTGCTGGCGAGCCTGTACTCCCTGATTTTTGAGGAAGGGTTCATCCGCGACAAGAACGTCAGCGCGAACGAGCTGTGCGAATACACACTGAATTACATTCGCGAGAACTACGCCCAGCCGCTGAGCATCCCGCGTATCTGCACCGATGTTGGCATCAGCCAGACGTACCTGTCGCGCCTGCTGCGCAAGTATGCCGGAACGACGTTCAACACCTTCCTGACGCAGTGCCGCATGGACGCCGCGAAGCAGATGCTGCGCGACCATCCGGATATTCTGCTGCATGAAGTGGCGGCGTGCGTCGGGTATGACGACCAATCGTATTTCAGCAAGATTTTCCGCAATGAAACAGGCATGACGCCATCGCAGTATGCTGCGACGTTTGCGGCAGATGCGCCGAATCAGCCACCGAAAGCGTGATTTTTCCTTTTTTGCCGCCAATCAACTGGCGGCTTTTTTGCTTCTCATCCGTTTTTCATTGCGGAAAAAAGCGTCACTTTTGCCCGTTCCCCTTGCAAATCAAGCAAAAATCGGCTATGATAAGATTGTGGTATTTTGAGCCTGTGATAAGGCTTTTGACGGAGGGATTTCAGCGTGTCCGATAGATTATCGAAGATTCGCAATTTCTGCATTATCGCCCATATTGACCATGGCAAGTCTACGCTGGCTGACCGCATTCTGGAAACGACGGGCGTTTTCCAGAAGCGCGAGATGGTGGAGCAGATTCTGGACAGCATGGAGCTGGAGCGCGAACGCGGCATCACCATCAAGTCCAAGGCGGTGCATATGCACTATACCGCCAAGGACGGCAAAACCTACACGCTCAACCTGATTGACACGCCCGGTCATGTGGACTTCACCTACGAAGTCAGCCGTGCGCTGGCGGCGTGCGAAGGCGCGCTGCTGGTGGTGGACGCGACGCAGGGCATCGAGGCACAGACGCTGGCGAACTGCTATATGGCGCTCGACCATGACCTCGAAATCATCCCGGTCATCAACAAGATTGACCTGCCCAGCGCACAGCCGGAAGAAGTCCGGCAGGAAATTGAGGACGTTATCGGGCTGGATGCGTCTTACGCGCCGTGCGTGAGCGCGAAAACTGGCCTGAACATCGATCAAGTGCTGGAAGCAGTTGTGAATTACGTTCCCGCGCCGCAGGGCGACGAGAACGCACCGCTGCAGGCACTGATTTTCGATGCGTTCTACGACAACTACCGCGGGGCAATCTGCTTCATCCGCGTCAAGCAGGGCACAATCCGCACGGGAATGCGGATGCGCATGATGGCGACGGGCGGCGAGTTCGACATTGTGGAAGTCGGCACATTCGCGCCGGGTTATCAGCCGTGCGACGAATTAAAAGCGGGCGACGTGGGCTATGTCGCAGCCTCCATCAAGGATGTGCGCGAAACCCGCGTCGGCGACACAATTACCGACGCCATGAATCCGGCGGATTCACCCCTGCCCGGCTATCGGCAGGTGACGCCGATGGTCTACTGCGGCGTGTATCCGGCGGACGGCGCGGACTATCCGGCGCTCAAAGATGCGCTGGAGAAGCTGCGCATGAACGACGCTTCCCTTTCTTTTGACCCGGAAACGTCCGTTGCACTGGGCTACGGCTTCCGCTGCGGCTTCTTGGGGCTGCTGCACATGGACATCATCACCGAGCGTCTGGAGCGCGAATGGGACTTGAACCTCGTCACCACCGCGCCGAGCGTCATCTACCGTATCACCAAAACCGACGGCACGGTGCTGATGTGCGACAACCCGATGGCGCTGCCGCCCATTGGCGAAATTGCCATGATGGAAGAGCCGTTCGTCCACGCGGAAATCTTCACGCCGCAGGACAGCGTCGGCACGATTATGGACTTGTGCCAAGATCGGCGCGGCATCTTCCTCGACATGCAGTACGAGGGTACGCGCGTCAAGCTGAATTACGACATTCCGCTCAACGAAATCATCTTCGACTTTTTTGACCAGATTAAGAGCCGCAGCCGCGGATACGCCTCGTTCGACTACGAATTCAAGGACTACCGCGAAAGCCAATTGGTCAAGCTGGATATTCTGCTCAACGGCGAAATCTGCGACGCGTTCTCCATCATCGTCCACCGCGACAAGGCGTACGGGCGCGGGCGTTCCATCTGCGAGAAGCTCAAAGACGTCATCCCGCGGCAGATGTTCGAGATTCCGATTCAAGCGGCCATCGGCGGCAAGGTCATCGCGCGTGAAACCGTCAAGGCGATGCGCAAGGACGTGCTGGCAAAGTGCTACGGCGGCGACATCAGCCGAAAGAAAAAGCTGCTGGAAAAGCAGAAAGAGGGCAAGAAGCGAATGCGGCAGTTCGGCACGGTGCAAGTGCCCAGCGAGGCATTCCTTGCCGTGCTGAAGATGGACAGCAACTGACGCTGTCAGGAGGAAAAAACATGCTGTACCGCAAGGCTCAGGTCAGCGACCGCTGGCTTCGTGCGCCGCTCCAAGCGCCCACTGCGCTGCATCAGCCGCTTTCCTACATTTCCCGCAGCCACATTGCCGACGTGTTTGCGTCGCAGGAGAACGGGCGAAAGGACATTTCCGTCTGCTTCACGGGGCATCGGGCGATTCCGCCGCAGGAGCTTCCTGCGCTGACAGAGCGGCTTGACCGGGTGCTGGAAGCACTGTATCAGCACGGGTTTCGGGATTTTATCTGCGGCGGCGCGCTAGGATTTGACACGCTGGCAGCGCAGCGCATTCTGCTGATGCGGACACACCATGCGGATGTTCGGCTTCGGCTGGCGATTCCGTGCAGCACGCAGTCCGCGCGATGGAAAGCGTCGGATTGCCTGATTTACGAGCAGCTGCTGTATGCCGCCGACGAGACAGTTGTCCTCTCCAGCCACTACTATGAGGGCTGCATGTACATGCGGAATCGGTACATGGTGGACAACAGCGCATTTTGCGTCTGCTACCTGAATCGGCAGAAGGGCGGCACGATGTACACCGCGCTCTACGCCATGCAGGAGGGGCTTCCGCTGCTGAATTTGGCAATCGCCAGCGACTGCGAGCGCCTGATTCAGAAAACAAAGGTATGAAAAAAGCAGGGGAATGCTTGTTTCCCCTGCTTTTTATCACTGTTTTGATGTCTCTGCCGTTTTTTCGGCTTCCTCCATCGCTTTGAGCTTGAGCAGGCGCTCGTCATGCTCTTCTTCCACCTTGATTTCCCAGTGCAGCAGCAGCGTCAGCACACCGCGCAGCGCAATGACCGCACCCAGAATCAGCAGTTCTGTCCATTCGCGGACGATGACCGTGCGCAGCACTTCGCCGCCGAGCTTAAATTCCAACGCAAGTGCAATGCCTTGCGCCAATTCAAGCCGGAGATGCTCATTGTGCTTGAAGTAGCTGACGACTCCCTTCATCGCCGTGATAATCAGAATAGCGATGCCCGCCAGCTCCGCCAGTACAATGCCCAATTCTGCTGAATAATGTACCAGTTTTTCCAGAAAACTGATGATGGTATCCATTTTCGTACACCCCCTTTGCCACTTTTTCTATTGTAGCGGATTTTTCCGCGTTTGAACAGTCCTTTACAGGTGTTTTGAATGGAAATTTACTTGCACGTTCCCTATTGTCGCCAAAAATGCCGCTACTGCGACTTTGCTTCCTTCCCCCATGCGGAATCTACACAGCGTGCCTATGTGGATGCGGTGCTGACCGAAGCCGCGTCGCAGGCAGCGAAACTCCCGCATAGCGCGATGGAAACCGCGTATTTAGGCGGAGGCACGCCGTCGATTCTGCCGCCAGAACTGCTGACGCGGCTATTGGAGGGCGTTACAGCGCATTTTCCCCTTGCGCCCGGTGCGGAATTTACGTCCGAGGCGAACCCCGGCACGCTGACCCATGCGTGGCTTGATGCGGCGCTGAGCTGCGGTATCAATCGCCTGTCAATGGGGATGCAGGCGGCCCAGCCTGCACTGCTGAAGATGCTGGGGCGCATCCACGACTTTACACAAGTGCAGCAGAGCGTCGAGCTTGCGCGGCACGCTGGATTCCAGCACATCAGCCTTGACCTCATGTTCGGGCTGCCCGGTCAGACGGTCAGCATGTGGCGTGAGACGCTGGAGAAGGCGCTGTCGCTGAATCCGGAGCATTTGTCCTGCTACGGGCTGATTCCTGAAGAAGGTACGCCGCTGTACCGCGACTTGCAGACCGGGCAGTTGACCCTGCCGGACGAGGACGACGAGCGCCGCATGTACGACCTGACGCTTGATCTGCTGGCGCAAGCAGGCTTTCGGCAGTACGAAATCAGCAATTTCGCGCGCCCCGGCTGCGAATGCCGCCACAACATCGGTTATTGGCAGCAGGTGCCGTATATCGGGCTGGGCGTGTCGGCGGCGTCGTATCTGCCCGCAGAGGACGGGATGATTCGCCTGACAAACCCACGCACGCTGCCCGCGTATCTGCGGATGGTGCAGTCGCAGGACGATTCGCTGCGAGAGCGGGAGTTCGTCTCAAAAACCGACGGTCGGTTTGAAACGTTGATGCTGGGGCTGCGAATGACCCGCGGCGTCAGCGAATCGGAATTTCAGGAGCGACACGGCGTTTTGCTGGATGCGCTGTACGGCGAGAAGCTGCGGAAATTCGAGCATGAAGGACTGCTTCAGCACAAAACCGACCGATGGTCGCTGACGCGTCGCGGGATGGACGTGCAGAACGCGATTCTTGTGGAATTGATGGATGACTGACCGGCGACCTCCGGCGGGGCGCTTTCCCGACCGGAGGTCTTTTTTGTTTGCCTCTTTTTCAAAGAAACCGACGGTCGGTTTTTATTGTTCTTTGATGCCCTTTGCCATGCGGTAGGCTTCGTCATACAGCACGTTCTGGCTCGCCAGCGGCGTTTGCGTGCCGGGATAGCGGCGGGTGTAGCTGCCGTCGGGCTGCTGGTCGCGTGCCTGTACGTTGTCATGCCACATGACGTCGAAGATGTGGTCAATGCGGCGTTTCACGTCGTCCTGCAGAATCGGGGTTGCCACCTCGACGCGGCGCAGGGTGTTGCGGGTCATCCAGTCCGCCGAAGCAATGTAGTAGCGCGCTGCATCGCCGTCGCCGAAAATGTAGATGCGGCTGTGTTCGAGGAAGCGCCCGACGATGCTGATGATGTGCACGTTGTCCGTCAAGCCGGGCACGCCCCCGCGCAGGCAGCAGATGCCGCGCACAATCATTTCGACCTGCACGCCCGCCTGACTCGCCTCGACGAGCTTGTCAATCAGCATCTTGTCCGTCAGGCTGTTCATTTTCAAGCGAATCAGACCCTTCTGCCCCGCCTTTGCCTTGCTGATTTCACCGTCAATCATGTCAATTAACTTGTCCTGCAGGCAGTGCGGCGCGACCAGCAGCACGGACATGTGGTCTACTGTTTCGCCCAGCATCAGCGCTTGGAAAACCTGCAATGCCTCTTCGCCGATTTCGTCGCGCGCGGTAATGTAGCTCAGGTCGGTATACAGGCGGCTGGTCTTCTCGTTGTAGTTGCCCGTGCCGATCTGCGTGATGTACTGGATGCCTTCATCCGTTTTGCGCGTAATCAGGCAGAGTTTGGAATGAACCTTCAGTTTATCCACACCATAGATGACGTGGCAGCCCGCGCGTTCCAATCGGCGGCTCCACTCGATGTTGTTCTCCTCGTCAAAGCGGGCTTTCAACTCCACCAGCACGTCCACCTGCTTGCCGTTTTCGGCGGCTTCCACCAGCGCTTCCACAACCTTCGAGTCGCGCGCGAGGCGGTAGAGCGTCATGCGGATAGAGACGACCTGCGGATCATTCGCCGCTTCGGACAGCATCCGCAGGAACGGACGGATACTCTGGTAAGGGTAGTGCAGCAGCACATCCTTTTCCAGAATCTGCTCCATCACCGGGCGATTGTCCACGATATCCGGCGTTGCCTGCGGATGACGCGGCGCGTAGAACAGTTCCGCGTGGCTGCGCAGTTTATCCTGAATATTAAACAGGAAGCTAATATCCAGCGGCGTATCGTACTCGTAGACGCGCGCGGTGTCCAGTTTCAGCTGGTCGCACAGCTTCTCGATAATGTCGTGCCCGATTTTTCGGCTGAGTTCCAAACGTACCGGGCAGAGTTTCTGGCGCAGGCGCACGACTTCCGCCATGTGGTCGCGATAGTTGAGGTCTTCGTCGTATACGCTGTCCGCATCAATGTCGGCGCTGCGGGTAATGCGCGCAAGCGTCTTGCTTGCGATGCGGTAGCTGCCAAAAAGCAGCGGCAGATAGTGCAGGATCAGCTCTTCAGAGAGGATATAGCAGCCCGTACGCTCCGGTACCTCAATCAGGCGCGGGAACATGTTCTCCCCGCATGGCACGATGCCAATTTTTTCCTTCTCGCTGCCCGTGCGCAGGACGGCGACGGCATAAATCTCCTTGTTTTTGAGGAACGGGAACGTCTGCTTTTTGCCCACGACATAGGTCGAAAGCAATGGCAGATAGTCTTCACGGAAGATTTTCGCCAGATACTGTTCGCTTTCCGAGCTGATTTGGCGGAAGTTGACGATGCTGATGCCCTCGTCCTCCAGCTTCTTCAGCACATCGGCATACGTCCGGTCGCGGCGGTCGCACAGCGTGCGGATACGGCTGACGGCAGCGTCAATCTGCTCGCCGGGGGTCATGTTCGTCTTGTTCTCGCGTGCCTCCTTATCCAGCAGCATCTGGTCATGCAGGCTGCCGATGCGCACCATGAAAAACTCGTCCAGATTGCTCTGGAAAATCGAGAGGAACGAGAGACGTTCGCACAGCGGTACGCGCTCATCCTCCGCCTCTTCCAGTACTCGCTCGTTGAACCGCAGCCACGAAAGCTCGCGGTTTTCCGTGCAAGTCAGCATGTTGTCCATCCTATTTTGCCCCTTTCCATCAGTTCATTGCAATATCTTCCAATTTATCACGATAATTGTGCAGCGCTTCCGCTTCCACTTGCTGACGCTCCGCCGTCAATTTTGGGTCTTCCCGCAGGCGCTTCATGCACTTCGCAGCTTCATCCAGCAGCCTTACGTCACCGTCAAGCAGGAAATCCGCCATCATTTCGCCGGATTGCCGCGTACCCATCAGGTCGCCCGGCCCTCGAAGTTCCAAGTCTTTCTGCGCGACGATGAAGCCGTCATTCGTCTGCGTCAGGATGCGCAATCGCTCATTTTCCGCTGCCAGCAGGAAGCACCAGCTTTCCGCTGATCCGCGCCCGACGCGCCCGCGCAGCTGATGCAATTGGCTGAGCCCGAAGCGCTCGGCATTCTCAATCACCATGACGCTCGCGTTCGGCACGTTCACACCGACTTCGATAACCGTCGTGGACACGAGGACATCGAGATTCCCGGCGGAAAACTCGCTGAGCACCTGCGCTTTTTCGTCCGCGGGCTGTGCGCCCCATGTCAATCCGACGCGAAGTCCCGACAATTCGCCGTTTTTCAGCGCGTCAAACGTCGCCTGTGCGCTGCGAACGTCCTCCATCATCTCGCTGTCCTCAACCAGCGGACAGACCACATACGCCTGATGCCCTTTCAGCACCTCCTGCCGCAGGAAGCCGTACATCCCGGCGCGCTTCTCTTCCGGCACGACCCGCGTCTTGACTGGCGTGCGCCCCGGCGGCAGCTCATCGACGATGGACACATCAAGGTCGCCATAGAGAATCAGCGCAAGCGTGCGTGGAATCGGCGTTGCGGACATGACGAGCACATGCGGCGCTTTCGTGCCGTCCGTGCCCTTCTGCTGCAAGGTCGAGCGCTGCATCACACCGAAACGGTGCTGCTCATCCGTCACAACCAGTCCGAGCTTTTGATACGCCACCTTCTCGCTGATCAGCGCGTGCGTCCCGAACACTGCCTGATATTCCCCGTTTGCGCAAGCCTCCTGTGCCTCCCGCTTTGCCTTCGGGCGCATCGAGCCAATCAGCAGGCCGCAGCGGATGCCCAGCGGTTCCAGCATTGCCTTGGCGGATTCGTAGTGCTGGCGCGCGAGAATTTCCGTCGGCGCCATCATCGCCGCCTGGTATCCGCAGGCGCATGTCATGGCAATCGCCCCGAACGCCAGCGCGGTTTTTCCGCAGCCGACATCGCCCTGCACGAGGCGGCTCATCGCCCGGTCACACCGCAAATCCGCCGCGATTTCCTCCAAGACGCGCTTCTGCGCCCCGGTCGGCGAAAACGGCAGCGTCTGCCAGAATTTGTCCGGCGCATCCGGCGGAATCGGCAGTGCCGTGCCATCCGCCTTGTGTCCGCGCAGCAGCCCCAGCGCCGCCTGATACATCAGCATCTGCTCAAACGCCAGCCGCCGCCGCGCCAGCCGCAGGTTCTCTACATTCAGCGGGAAATGCGCCTGCCGGATGGCGAAATTCAGCTCACACAGCTGATGGCGGATGCGCAGGTCGTTCGGCAGCGTCTCCGGACAGCAGTCATCGACCTGTTCCAGCGCCTGCTGCATCATTTCGCGGAAGGACTTCGCCGGAATCCCCTTCACAGCGCGGTACACCGGCAGGATGCACGGTTCCGTCACCCGCTGCGCATTTTGGAGTACGGGTTTCCCCCGGCTCTGCCCCATACGCCCGAAGAGCATGATGGTCTGCCCGACCGGCAGATTCTGCATCATCCACGGCTGATTATACCACACCAGCGGCAGTTTTCCGCTGTCATCCCAGAGGTACGCCGTCACGCGCGTCAAGCCGTTGAAGCGGCTGAGTTTCGGTGCGTCCTGTACAACGCCCATCACCAGCACCTCGCCGCCGTTTGCGTCCGCGCAGGGAATCGGGTGTGTTCTGTCCTCGTAGCGCTGCGGAAGAAAATACAACAAATCGCGCAATGAGCAGACGCCCACTGCGCGAAGGGATTCCAGCCGGGTTGGGCCAATGCCCTTGATGGCGGAAAGCTCCATTTGCTTTTTACTCCACAGAAATCAGATAGTAATACAGCGGCTGACCGCCCAGCAGGCAGTCCACATCGCAGTTCGGATACTGCTCGGCGATTTCCGCCGCCACCTGCTCCGCGTCTTCCTTCGTCGTATCCGCGCCGTAGTAGACGGTAATCAGCTCCGCATCGTCCGTCACAACCGCTTTCATCATGTCCAGCACAACGTCATGCACGGAATTGCCGCAATACTCAATCTTGCCGTTGTGCATCCCGATGATGTCACCCTTGTGAATCTGCACGCCGTTGTACTCGCTGTCGCGCACCGCATACGTTACCGTACCGGTCTTGACGTGCTCCGCCGCTTCCGCCATGCGCTTGGCGTTCTCCTCGCCGGACACGTCGTCTTGGAACGCGACCGCCGCGGCAATGCCCATCGCCACGTTCTTCGTGGGGATGACGTGCACTTCCTTCTCCGCCAGTTCCGCCGCCTGATTCGCCGCGAAAATGACGTTGCCGTTGTTCGGGAACACGAACACACACTTGGCGTTGACCTGATTGATGGCGTTCAGAATGTCATCCACCGACGGGTTCATCGTCTGACCGCCCTCGACCACCACATCCACCGTCAAATCACGGAAGATGCTGGAGAAGCCGTCGCCCAGCGACACTGCCACCATGCCAAATTCCTTCGCGGGTTCAGCAGGGGCTTCCACCGCTGCGGGCGCTTTCTCCGCCTCCAGCGCACGCTTGCGCGCCAGCATGTTGTCCACCTTCACATTCACCAGTTCGCCCAGCTCAATGCCATACTGGATGGCGTTGCCGGGGTCGTTGGTGTGCACATGCACCTTCGTCTCGGTCAGGTCGCCCGTCACCTTGACGCAGTTGCCGATGCGGTTCAGGCGGCGGCGGAAGGAATCCACGTCGCCCTCGGTGCAGTCCTCGCGGAAGTTCACGATGTCGTACTCCGTGCAGTAGGCATAAGGCAGATCGCCGGACAGATCGTGAATATCCTCTTCCACCTGACTATCGCCCGCCAGCAGTGCCGCCGGGTCAGCAATTTCCTCGCCGCGCATGACCGCCGCATAGCCGGTGTAAATCAGCATGAGGCCGCGTCCGCCGGAGTCGACCACGCCCGCCGCTTTCAGGGGCGGCAGCATGTCGGGCGTGCGCTTCAAAATCGCCTCGCCGCTGGTCAGAATGACATTCATCAGCCCATCGTAGTCATCGGGATTGCTCTCGGTGTACTTGATGGCGTCCTCCGCAATGACGCGCGCGACGGTCAGAATCGTGCCCTCCTTGGGCTTCATGACCGCCTTGTACGCCTTGTCAGAGCCCGCCTTCAATGCCTGCGCGAACTGCACGGGGGTAATCTTCTCCACGCCCTTCAAGGACGTCGCGAAGCCGCGCAGCAGCTGGGACGTGATAACGCCAGAGTTGCCGCGCGCGCCCTTAAGCGCACCCTTCGAGATGGCAGCCGCCGCCTCGTCCGCACGCAGGTACTCCTGCGCATTGACCTCACGGGTCGCGCTCTGCATGGTCAGGGACATATTCGTCCCCGTATCGCCGTCCGGGACAGGGAAAACGTTCAGCGCGTCCACCGCTTCCCGGTTCTTTTCGAGCAGTGCCGCACCCGCGACGACCATGTCGCGCAGCAGCAGCCCGTCAATGGTTTTATGCTGTATCAAAGGTAAATTCCTCCTACCTGCTTTCGGCGCCAGCTCCTTGGAACTGCTGCCGTGTGGCTTTCCTGCATTACACGCGGATACCTTCCACGGAGATGTTGACCTTGCGAACCTTTACGCCCGTCATGCTTTCCAGCTTGTAGCGCACGGTATCGACAATGGTCTTGCACACCTCGGCAATGGAGATGCCATATTCCACGATGATGAACAGATCGACGTCCAGCATATCGCCAACACTGCGAATCTGCACGCCCTTGGAGAGGTTTTCCCTTCCCAGCCATTCGACGATGCCATCCTTGGCACGCTTGGAGGACATGGCGACGATGCCGTAGCATTCCAGCGCCGCGTATCCCACGACCTTGAGCAGGACATCCTCCGTAATATAGATTGTTCCGATGTCGTTCTTGATTTTGCAATCCATAGTAGTCGACCTCCTTCATCCAGGGGCTTCCCAGCTTTTGTCCTCGCGGACACGATAAATGCACCCATAGCTGGGTCAGAGTATAGTATACAGGATTTTAGCGGAAATGGCAAGACTTTTTCGGCCCGTTTCACAAAAATGCCGACAGAAATTCCAGAAAAAGCGCCGACATGTGTCGGTTTCGTGAACATTTCTTGCAGATTGTGTGATTTTCCCGCCTTTGCGATACCGCCTGACCAAAAATTTTCCCCTTGACAAGCGGGAAAAACCGTGCTATCATGCACCCATCAGGGCAATGAGGAGACGGGTCATCCGCTTCTGCGGCGCAGGCAGAGAGCTTCCGGGCGGTGTGAGGAAGCAGGCGGCGCATAGGGTGACGTACAGCTCCGAGCCATCCGCTGAAACCGCGTCTGCGCGGCGGGTAGGCGGCATCCGGTGCGCCGGTTACAGCGTGCGAGGAATGACTGTTCCTCCTTGAGGGCTGTTCGCAGCCAGACGGAAGTGGTACCGTGGCATTTTGTCACCTTCCCCGGATTTTGTCCGGAGAAGGTGTTTTTTATTCTTATTCTCTGAAAGTAAGGAGTGATTGGAATATGGCGCTTGATTCCCTGCGTTTCGCGCACCGCTTCGACCAGATCAGCGGCAGCGCCATTCGCGAAATCTTCAAGATGATTGCCAAGCCCGGCATGATTTCCTTCGCGGGCGGCAATCCGGCGGCATCAGCGCTGCCCGATGCGGAATGCGCCGAAATCGCCCGCGACGTGCTGCAAAAGGACGGCAAGCGCATCCTGCAATATGGCGCGACAGAGGGGTATCCGCCGCTGCTGGAAAGCCTGCACGCCTATGTGGAACAGCAGCTTGGGTGCGCTGTCCCTGCGGTGCTGCCCGTCACTGGCTCGACACAGGCAATGGATTTGCTCTGCAAAGCGCTGATTGACCCCGGCGACGTGATTCTGGTGGAGAACCCGTCATTTCTGGGCAACATGCAGTGTATGCGGCTGTATCAGGCAACGCTGGTGCCGGTAGAGAGCGACGAGAACGGAATCATCCCGGAAAAGCTCGAAGAAGCGATGCGCCAGTATCACCCGAAGCTGCTCTACACCATCCCGACGTTCCAGAATCCGACGGGCATCACGCTATCCGCCGACCGCCGCAAGCCCATTGCGGAACTCGCCGCGAAGTACCACGTCGTCGTGGCGGAGGACGACCCGTACCGCGACTTGCGATATGCCGGAGAAGCGTGCCCATCCATCAAATCCTTCGACAAGGATGGCTGGGTCGTTTTCCTCGGCTCGTTCAGCAAGATTATCAGTCCCGGTCTGCGTGTCGGATTCATGGCGGGCGATGCGGGCATCCTGCGCAAATGCACTGTCGGCAAGCAGTCCACCGACGTCCACACGGCAAACCTTACACAGGCAATTGTGGATCAGTACCTGCGGCGCGGTCTGCTGCCCGACCACATCAAGCGCATCTGCCGCAGCTACAAGGCGCAGCTGGATGCTATGCTGAGTGAACTTTCGACCTTTCCCGAAGGCACGACATACACGCGCCCGGACGGCGGCCTGTTCATCTTCGTGACGCTGCCGGAGGGCATTGACGCAAAAGTGCTGCTGGAACAAGCGGTAGAGCGCCACGTCGCCTACGTCCCCGGCACGCACTTCTTCTGCGACGGCGGACATGAGAATACGCTGCGCCTGAACTTCTCCAACTCCAGCATCGCGCAAATTCACGAGGGCATGAGCACCCTGCGGGAGATTTTCGCGCAGGCGCTGGCGAAATGACACTGTTTCCCCTACTACTTAATATATAGGAGGTTCCCCATGCACATTCTTGACGTTTTGAAAGAACGCGGCTTCATCGCCCAGACCACCTTTGAGGACGAACTGTACAAGCAGCTCGAAGAGCCGACCACCTTTTACGTCGGCTTCGATCCGACCGCTGATTCCCTCCACATCGGGCATTACATCCCGATTATGGCGATGGCGCACATGCAGCGCGCGGGGCATCGCCCGATTGCGCTGATGGGCGGCGGCACGGCAATGATCGGCGACCCGTCCGGCAAGACCGACATGCGCAAGATGATGACCGTCGAGACGATTGACCATAACGTCGAGTGCATCAAGCAGCAGATGAGCCGTTTCCTTGACTTCTCCGACGACAAGGCGATTATCGTCAACAACGCGGACTGGCTGCGCAACCTGAACTTCATCGAATTCATGCGCGACATCGGCGCGATGTTCTCCGTCAACAAGATGCTGACCGCTGACTGCTACAAGACGCGCATGGCGACCGACAACGGTCTGTCCTTCCTCGAATTCACCTACATGCTCATGCAGTCCTACGACTTCCTGGAGCTGTTCCACCGCTACGGCTGCCGGCTGGAAATGGGCGGCAATGACCAGTGGAGCAATATGCTGGGCGGCGCAGACCTGGTTCGCCGCAAGGACAGTGAAAAGGCGTTCGCCTGCACGTTCCAGCTGCTGCTGACCCACGACGGCAAGAAGATGGGCAAGACCGAGAAGGGCGCGCTGTGGCTTGACCCGAACAAGACCTCCCCGTTCGACTTCTACCAGTACTGGCGCAACGTTGATGACGCGGACGTGGAAAAGTGCCTTGGCTTGCTGACCTTCCTGCCGATGGACGAAGTGCGCCGTCTGGGCGCGCTGCAAGGCAGCGAAATCAACGAGGCGAAGAAGGTGCTGGCATTCGAAGTGACGAAGCTGGTGCACGGCGAAGAAGAGGCACAGAAGGCCGCCGATGCCGCTGCCGCACTGTTCGCGGGCGGCGCGTCTGCCGCGAATGTCCCCTCCTTCACGCTGACGCGGGACGAATTCGCCGCCGACAGCCGCGTGACGACCATGCTGGTCAAGTCCGGGCTGTGCAAGAGCCAGAGCGACGCGCGCAATCAGGTGAAGGCGGGTGCAGTGCTGGTGGCGGACAAGAAGGTGGATGACCTGAACGCCACACTGGCGGAGAGCGAGGTCCCCGCGGATGGTCTGCTGATTCAGAAGGGCAAGAAGAACTTCCGCCGCCTGTTCCTCGCATGAGTGCCATGAACCCCTATCGGACGCTCCGGCAGTTCGCCAGCGACGAGTTCATCATCAACAAAAGCCGCTTCATCGGCTATGCCGCGCCGTGCGAAACGGAGGCGGAGGCGCTTGCCTTCCTGCAATCCATCCGCACAAAGCACAAGGACGCCACGCACAACTGTTATGCCTACATCATCGGGCAGAACGCGGGCATCATGCGCTATTCCGACGACGGCGAGCCGGGCGGCACGGCGGGGCTGCCGATGATGGAGGTATTGAAGCATCAGGGCGTAGTCAACTGCTGCTGCGTGGTGACGCGCTATTTCGGCGGCGTGCTGCTGGGCGCGGGCGGGCTGGTGCGCGCGTACACGCAGGGGGCAGTCGTCGCGCTCAAGGCGGCGCAAGTCGTCGAGATGCTCCCCTCCTGCCAATACCTGTGCGAAGTCGCCTATCCGCTGTGGGACAAGGTGCAGTACGCGCTGAAAAGCCTGCCCGTGCAATTGCTGAGCAGCGAGTTCACGACCGCCGTCGGCTTCACGCTGCTGATTCGCCAGACGGACGCGCAATCTGTCCTGGACACGCTGACCCGCGTCACCGACGGGCGCATTGAGACGCTGCTGGAGGAAGAATCCTACCGTGCGTGGGACAGCGAAAGCAAATAACCGATTTTACCCGGAAATCGTTCTGATTCAGAACAGTTTTCGGGTTTTTGCTTGACCTTTATCAGCTTTCCTGCTATGATGCTTTCATAAATATCGGGACAAGGAGAAAGGCATATGACAAGGAAACATCCAGCACAGGAGCTTGAGGAAGATGTGCTGGTTCGCACAAGCAACATGGGGCAAGGGCGCTCGGATTATGAAGCGTTTCACACGCTGTCGCCCGCCATCCACCTGCGCGAAATCCATACGCATGATTTCTTTGAGCTGTATATTCACCTAAACGGCTTTCCCCGCCTGTATGTGGACAACAAAATCGTCACGCTCCAGCGCGGCAGCCTGATGATTTTCCCGCCATTCGTCATGCACGGCATAATCTCGCAGGACACCATCCGCAACTACGAGCGAGTGGTGCTGTTCATCTCCTCCGGGATGCTGCACCAGCTGGGGCAGGGACTTCTGCCGCTGGAGCAGCGCCTTTTGGACTGCACGCGCCGCACCGGGTATCATTATCAGCTGGATGAAGCGGCGCTTTCGCTGTGTACAACGTGCATTGACCGTGTGGCGCAGAACACAGGCGACGAGCGTCCCGAATCGCGCTTGGCGGATTATGCCGCGATGACCGAGTTTCTGCTGCAAATCCTCCGCGTGACGCAGGAAGCGCCAATGCTGCAGAGTGCCCAGCCCTCGCCAGACACCATCCAGCGCGTGATGGCGTACATCAACGAGCATTACGCCCAGCCGCTGACGCTGGAGGAAATTGCGGACGCGTTCTTCATCAGCAAATCGTACCTGTCACACGAGTTTGTCCGTTACACGAACACGTCGGTGTACGAGTACATCCAGTTCCGGCGCATCTGCGGCGCGAAGCTGCTGATTGCCTCCGGCGTATCGCTGACGGATGCTGCATTCCAGAGCGGGTTCAATTCGTACTCCTCCTTTCTGCGCACTTTTCGCAAAACAGCAGGCATTTCGCCGACGGATTTTCAGCGAAATCTTGGCAAATAGCTTTTGCATTGTCGAATACGGATAATTTTTTCCCAGATATATCTGCACGATTTGCATAGTAGTGTGGACAATTTGCATAGACGCGCCGCCCTTTCTCCGCTATAATGAGGGTAACTTCCGGATGAGGTAATGCAGCCGTCGCCTCCCGGACAATGTACAAAGGTTCGGCTGAAAGAGAAAAGGAGGATCTCTATGAAACGATTTTTCCTGCTGCTGCTCGCTGCTATCATCGGGCTGCTGCCGCTGATGAGCGCCTGCGCTGAAGCGCCGCTGGACGGGTATCCCGGCATTGATGAGCTGCCCGCCATCGACACAATCAACAATCCGTTTGAGTTTTTCGACGTGAAGAATGACCCGAACGGCGACGGCATTGTGACCGACATCACCGAATGGGAAGCGCGCCGCACCGAAATCCGCGATTTGATCCAGCACTACTGGCTGGGCTACCGCTGGGAAACCGCGGCGGAGGACGTGTCTGGCAAGTACGAGATTGTCTACGAGGACAACACCGCGTCCTACGGCGGCTTCTATGGAATTTGGGGCGCTTGCGTCTTCAACCTCGGCGACGAGTTCCGCAAGTTGTCCGCCGCGCTGCTGGAAGGTGAAGTAACGGTGGGCGACAAGACGTTCGGTCCTGCATCCACCAAGGCGGAAGCCAAGCAGCTTGCCATCGAGGCGTGGAACGCGGGCTACTCCGTCCACTACATCGGCGAACCGCCGTGGGGCACGGAAGGCGATGCCGTGTTCGTGAACACGACGGGTACGATTACTGAGGAAACCGTTCCCGCCCGTGCGCGTCCCGTTTATCAGGCGGTCATTACCATCACGAATCCGGAAACGGGCGCAAAGGCGAGCTTCGCTGCGAAGCTGAATGTACCGACGGATGCGCAGATTCTGGCGGCTTGGGGCGAAGAGAAGGATCAAGTACCGTTCGTGATTGATATCGGCGGTACCTCCGCATTCTCTGCTGCGAACTTGAACGGACAGGGCTACGGTCTGGTGACGTTCACAGCCACTACCATTTACCCCGATGACTCCAATGCGGATGACGGCATTGACCGTGCTGGCGTGTACACCACGCTCTACCCCTACGACGCGAACGACTACAAGCACGCTTCCGGCGCGCTGATGGCGTGGAGCTGGGCGGCCAGTCAGATTGTGACCGCCATGGAAAACCCGGCAGAGGGCACGAGCATGACGCTGGGCGAGCTGGTTCGCCTTGACCCGGCTAAGACCGTCATCACGGGCCATTCCCGCTACGGCAAGGCCGCCATGTTCACCGCGGCGTTTGACGACCGCATCAGCATCTGCGTGCCGAGCGAATGCGGCGGTTCGGGCATCCAGAGCTACCGCTACAAGGTGGAAGGCAAGATTTTCAACTTCAACACCTCCGCCTACGCCAAGGCTGACCGTGTCTACGGCAAGACCGAAGTGCCGACCGTGTCCTACGGCAAGGGCAACAGCTGGTTCCCGGAGACGGCTGCTATGTTCGTCGCCCGTGATAACCAGATTCCGTTTGACCCGGTGGAAATCATCGCGCTGGTTGCGCCGCGCCCCTTCTTCACCGTGTCAGGCATTGACACCCACTGGCTGGGCAATGAAGGCGCTGTCGCCAGCATGGTTGCAGCAGAAGAGGTTTACGATTTCGTCGGCACGACGGAAATCGAGAAAAACAACATTGCTGTTCGTGCCCGCCAGAGTGACCACGTCTTCTACCCGCGTGACTTCTGCTTTGCGCTGGCGATTATGGATCGCGAATTCAAGCAGACGGACGACAAGCTGCTGCATGTGAAGGATCTGTTCCCGGAAGGCACTGGCATTTCCGGCATGTCCTACCCGGCGGCGGATTACGCAACCATCAGCGAACTGAACGACTACCCGTTTGACATCAATTCTTCCTACATCCCGTGGTCTGCCGAAAGCAAGTACACGCTGTGGACGGCGCAGGAAACCTTCCTGACGAACCACAATGTTACCATTACCGCGCATTCCGACGCGCCCGACGTGGTGCTGGTGCTGCCGGACGGCAGGGAAGTCGCCGCCGCTTCGCACGAGGGTGACGTGTTCACCTTCACCTTGACTGCTGAACAGTCCGTCTACGGGCGCTACGAACTGCGCACCGTCGGCACGGACAAGGCGGCGCACAGCGTCTACTTCTCCGCCGTTTCGCTGGCGGATGCGCTCCGTCACGGCACGACGAAGGGCGACGAGGGCGAAGAGAACCGCGTGCTGGGCTTCGCGTCCCGTCTGGCGAACACGAAGGAGAATCCCCCGCTGGTCTACATCGGCAGCGAAACCGAACCTGCTTCCATGATTTTCACACCTGAACGTGTGGTGCCGGAAGACACGAGCCTGCTGGAATACGGCATTCTGTTCCACGACGCGCTGTTTATCCGCATTGCAAACGCCGGCTGGGATGCTTCGCAGACCTTCAAGGTGAAGAACCTGAAGTTTGTCTCCATGCCGGAATACACCTTCGAGTTCTCGATGGCGGACATTGCCGCTTCCGCTGAAAACAACGGCAAGCAGGATGCTGCGCTGTTCACCAAGCCGATTTCTTGGAACGCTGAGCGCTACAACAACGGTTTCTCGCAGGTGTGGCCCGCGATTCCGGATACGCTGGAAGAGCGGCAGGCGCTTGAACGCGGCGAGACCATCACCCGCCCCGAAGCGCCCGAAAAGGCCGTGACCGCCTTTGACGCGACCGTCTCCGGCAAAGCGGCACTGTCGGACACCGCGCTGACCATCACGCTGACCTTCTCCGAAGCGCTGCGCACGGGTGAATACGCTGTCGGCATGGACATTGCCGAAGCGTGGGAAACCGCGTGGAATGCGGACGGCACGCAGATGACGCTGACCGTCCCCGCGGACGCGCTGAATGGACAGCACACCGTGAACCTCATCATCTTCCGCCTGATGGATACCGATGGCAACCTCATCGGCGGTCCGGTGGAACTGCATTTGGACTTCTAATCCTCGAATCCCCTGCCCGTGGCGACGTAAAATCGTCACGGGCTTTTTTGTTCCCTGCAAACTTCATTTTCGCTTCCTCGTAACTTCACATTGGCTTCATCCAATTGTGTCATAATTGCTTCCGGAACATTCATGAGCTGGAAGGAGTCAGAGGAACTATGAAGAAGACTGGGAAAATCATTGCCATCATCGTCGTGCTTGCGCTCGTCGTGGGCGGCGTTTCCCTCTTTACGGGCGGACAGAAAAATGCGGCTTACAGCGAGGAAATCGCCCGCACGCAGGACATCAGCACCTATTACACCTTTTCCGGCAACCTGTCGACAAAGGACAGCCAAATCGTCACCTCCACCGCGAAAACAACCGTCAAAGAGTGCCTGTTCTCCGAGGGCGACGCGGTGAAGAAGGACGACATTATCCTCAAATTTTCAAGCGGCGGCACGGCACGCGCGCCGATGGACGGAACGCTCTCGAACCTCTACGTCGAGGAAGGCGACGAGGTGACCATAGGGCAGCAGCTGCTGCGTGTCGCAGATTACAGCAATCCGCAGATTGTGTTCAACGTGGATGAATACGACCGTCCGGCACTCTCCGTCGGGCAGGCGGCGGATGTGACCGTGCTGTCCACCGGCAAGGCGCTCACCGGCACCATCACCCGCATTGCGCAGGAAGCAACCGTATCCGGCGACTTGGCGTACTACGAGGTGACGATGACCGTGCCGCAGGATGGGACGCTCGCCATGGGCTTGAGCTGCGAAATCCGCGTGCTGTACCAGAGCGTGAAAAACGTCACTACTGTGTCAATTGACGCGATTCAGTACGATTCGGACGGCAAGCCGTTCGTCTACTGCTACGACCGCAAGGACGATATTGTACAGCAGCGCGTGACGCTGGGCATCAACAACGGCTCGATTGTCGAAATCGTCGACGGCATCCGCACGGGCGAAGCGGTGCTGATTCCCGTGAAGAACCCAATGGAAATGCCCATGATGCATTATTGACGGAAAGGGGCATTCACCATGGCGGAAAATATTCTGACGATGGAGAACATCGTCAAAACATACAAAATGGGCGATGAACAGCAGACGGTTTTGAAGGGCATTGACCTGCAGGTGGACAAGGGCGAATTTGTCGCCATTCTTGGCCCCAGCGGGTCGGGCAAATCAACGCTGATGAACATCATCGGCTGTCTGGACACGGCAACATCCGGCACATACCACTTGCATGGGCGGGACGTATCCGCGCTGAGCGAATCAGAACTGGCGCGCGTGCGGTCGAAGGAAATCGGGTTCATCTTCCAGTCGTTCCAGCTGCTTCAGCGTCAGGACGCGCTGCAAAACGTGGAGCTTCCGCTGATTTACGCGGGCATGAGCGGCCACGAGCGCGCCGCGCGGGCGCAGCAAATGCTGGAGCGCGTCGGTTTGAAGGACAAGATGCACCACTTTCCGAACCAGCTTTCCGGCGGACAGCAGCAGCGCGTCGCGATTGCCCGCGCGCTGGCGAACAACCCGACCATCCTGCTGGCGGACGAGCCGACGGGTGCGCTTGACCGGGCGACGGGACGGCAGGTGATGAGCCTTTTCCATGACCTGAACGACGAGGGCCGCACGATTATCATGATTACGCATGACATTGAGATTGCCCGCCACGCGCGGCGCATTGTGCGCATCCTTGATGGCGAAATCAGCGAAGGAGTGGTGGAAGATGCTTAAAGAGAGCATTCGCATGTCGTGGCAGAACATCCGCGGCAACAAAATGCGCACCTTCCTGACGATGCTGGGCATCATCATCGGCGTGACAGCGATTATCGCGCTGATTACGACGGTCGGCAGCGCAACGGGCGAAATCACGAGCCAATTCTCCGCCTTGGGCGCAGGCAAAGTGAGCGTAAGCATCAGCGGCACAGCCATCAAGCATGGGCTGAACGAAAGCGACCTCGCGCACATTGCTGCGCTGGACAATGTGGCGGGTGTTGACCCCAATGTCTCCCTGCGCACCTATGCCGCGCAGGACGGTCAGCTTGTGGAGGATGTAACGCTGGAGGGGCGCAGCAGCGACTATTTTTCCGCGCAGGATGACCTGATTGGGCGCGGGCGAGCGCTGAAGGCGATTGACATGGATCGTTCGAGCCATGTTTGCATCATCGACCAGACCTTGGCGTCCGCTGCCTTCCCGAACGAAGACCCGCTGGGGCAGTCGCTGATTCTGCACAGGCAGCAGTTCACCGTCGTCGGCGTGCTGAGCGAGGACAGCGGAAGCGACCTGATGGCTGCCATGTCTGCCAGCAGCGACGGCGGAAAGGCGATTGTCCCCTATCCGGCGGCGATGCGGCTGAGCGGCTCAAACACCGTGCATTCGCTGACGCTGTACTTGAAGGACTCGTCGTTATCCTCCGAAACCGTCGACAATGTGAAGCAGCTGCTGGACAGCGCGTTCAACTACCGCGACAGCGCGTACTCCATCATCAATCTGGACAGTCTGCTGGATACGATGAACAGCATCACCGGCATGATGACGACGATGCTGGCGGGCATTGCGTCGATTGCCCTGCTGGTCGGCGGCATCGGCATTATGAACATGATGCTCGTCTCCGTCAGCGAGCGGACGACGGAAATCGGCCTGCGCAAGGCGCTCGGCGCGCGTCCGGGGCTGATTCAAATGCAGTTCCTGATGGAATCGGTCATGCTGTCGCTCATGGGCGGGTTCATCGGCATACTGGTAGGCAATCTCGTCTCGTGGATGATTGCTATGGCGCTGGATATTACCTTCCAGCTCAACGCAGGCGCAATCACGCTGGCGTTCGTGTTTTCCGCCTCGGTCGGCATTCTGTTCGGCTGGGCACCCGCGCGCAAGGCTTCACGGCTGAATCCTATTGATGCTTTGCGGTCGATGTGATATAATAGAAGCATCAGCACAAGGAGGTTTCCGCCATGTTTACGATTCTGGTGGTTGAGGATGACGCGCCGCTGCAGCGGATGATGAGCGCGTTTCTGGGGTTGAACGGCTTTTCAATCGTCGGGGCTGCCAACGGCGAGGAAGCGCTGAACGCCATCGACAGGGTGATGCCCGATCTGGTCATTGCCGACGTGATGATGCCGGTGATGGATGGCTGGGAGCTGACGCGTGAACTGCGCCGCTGCTATCCGCGCCTGCCCATCATGCTGGTGACGGCGCGTGACACCATCGAGGACAAGCGGACGGGCTTCACCTCCGGCGCGGATGACTACCTGACCAAGCCGGTCGATTTGGACGAGCTGCTGCTGCATGTGCAAGCGCTGCTGCGGCGGTCGCAGGCAATGACGAGCCACCAATTGACCATCGGGCAGACGCACTTGGATTACGATTCGCTGACCGTGCAGCGCGGTGACACGCTGCTGACGCTGCCGAAGAAGGAGTTTTTCCTGCTCTTCAAGCTCCTTTCCAGCCCGATGCAGATTTTCACGCGCCGGCAGCTGATGGACGAAATCTGGGGCATGGATGCGCAGAGCGACGAACGCACGGTGGACGTACACATCAAGCGTCTGCGCGAAAAGTGCGAGATTTTCCCTGATTTCAGCATCGTGACAGTGCGCGGTTTGGGCTACAAGGCGGTCAAGAATGGATAAGCGCCGCATCATCCGCAAACCGTACTCCTTCCGCGGGCGCATGATTGCGGCGCTGATGATTGGCTCGCTGCTGGCAACCGTCATCAGCCTGTTTCTCGCCTTCTGCGTGACGCACATCAACCTCTTGCAGGAACTGAAAGTGCGTGAGCGCGCCGTCGCCATCTACCTGATGGAACTGGAACAGCGCACGGAGCTGAGAACAGACGAATTAGCCCGCCTGATGGAGCAGAACGGCATCGAAGTCGCTGTGCTGTCGGACGAGGATGTCGCTGCCCTGTCCGTGGGCACGCAGCGGGAGCTGAAACGCGCGGGCATTGCCTACGAAGCGACGACGTGGAAATCGCAGCGAAATCCGGTAACGTATGTGCAGATGCGCACAGGCGTCCTTGCAATTACCGCTGGCGGCGACGGCAGCAGCTACGGCATCGCGTTTGCGCGCATCATCTTCGGCTCAACCAGCTTTCTGGCAGTCTTTGCGCTGATGGTGACGCTGGCATCCTACTGGATTTCCAAGCCCGTTCATGAAATCACGAATGCGACTCGCAAGGTCAAAGAGGGCGACTTCACCGTCAAACTGGATGCCGCCCACGCGCCGGGCGAAATTGGGGAACTCATGCGTTCCTTTAACGCCATGACCGACGCGCTCAGCCGAACGTCCTACCTGCAGAAAGACTTCATCAGCTCCATCAGCCACGAATTCAAAACGCCGATTGCGTCCATCCGAGGCTTTGCGCGGCTGCTGCAAATGCCCGGCTTGACCGAGGCGCAGCGGCAGGAATATGTGGACTTAATTGCGCAGGAAAGCGACCGCTTGTCGCGCCTGTCGCAGACACTGCTGCGCCTGTCCGCGCTGGAGCAGCAGTCCGCGCCCGCGTCGCTGACGGAGTTTTCGCTGGATGAGCAGCTTCGTCAGGTCATCCTGCGCTTAGAACCGACATGGAGCGCGCGCGGCATCAGCTGGCAGCTGGATTTGAACAGCGTTACCGTCGTGTCGGACGAAGAGCTGCTCAGCCACGTCTGGATGAACATCATCCAAAACGCCATCAAGTTTTCGCCGGAGAATGCAGTTATCGAGGTGCGCGTGTTCGCCACAGATACGGCGACCGTTGAGATTACCGACCACGGCATCGGCATGGACGACGCGACCGTGAAGCGCATTTTCGACCGTTTCTATCAGGCAGACCGCTCCCGCAAGCAGGAGGGTGTCGGCTTAGGGCTGTGCCTCGTCAAGCGGATTTTGGATATGCTTGGCGGCACAGTATCGGTTGACTCGCGCCCCGGCGAAGGCTCCACCTTCCGCATCCACGTCCCCTTCCGGCCCAAATATGATGAGGCCGCACACACTGGCGAAAGAGAGGGTAAAAGCCCATGAACACCGATTCGCAGCATCTTCAGCAGGTCAGCGAGGAATTTCAGCACATGGTGGAGGAATTTTTTCTGGTGCAGTCGCGCTACTCCGCCGCAATCAAGGAGATTCAGACGAAGCTGGAAATCCTTGATGACGAGTTCCAGATGCGTCATCGCCGCAATCCCATCCACCACATGCAGAGCCGGCTGAAAACCATCCAGTCGATGCTGGAGAAGCTAAAGCGCAAGAACTACGAAGTCAGCATCAACAGCGCCGTCAAAAACTTGCAGGATATTGCCGGCATCCGCGTTATCTGCTCGTATGTGCAGGACGTGTATACCATTGCGAACCTGCTGGTCAACCAAGACGACGTGCATTTGGTTCGCATGGCGGATTACATCCGCGAGCCGAAACCGAACGGCTACCGCAGCCTGCATTTGATTGTCGAAATTCCTGTTTTTCTCTCCGAAGGGCGGATCCTTGTACCCGTCGAGGTGCAGATTCGCACGATTGCCATGGACTTCTGGGCTTCGCTGGAGCATTCGCTCCGCTACAAGGCGCAGGAGTACATTCCGCAGCACATTTCCGACGAATTGCAGCGCGTCGCAACGGACATTGCATCCCTTGACCAGCGGATGCAGGCGATTCACGATCAGGTGGACGAGCTGAGCGACGCGCGCAGTGACAGCGCCACATAATATGATTTCCAGAGGTGAAGGCATGGAACAGTACCCGAAGAAACTGCCACCGCAGGTGGACAGCCGTCTGCGGCACAGTATCCTTGAAATGCCCATAGAAATCCGCAAGGCAAGCGGCATCGTGATTTACGGGCGCCGCATCAAGAGCCTTGTTTTTACGACCGATTTGGCGATTATCAAGAACTGCGACGCGGACGCGGTGTTCGCCGTCTATCCATTCACGCCGCAGCAGTCCATCAGCGATGCGATTATCAAAGCGTCTTATATCCCCGTTTTCTGCGGTGTGGGCGGCGGAACGACGCAGGGGCTTCGCACCGTTTCGCTCGCGAAGGATGCCGAAGCGCAGGGGGCAATGGGCGTTGTGCTGAATGCGCCCGTATCGAACCTGAATCTGCTCGCGGTCTCGAAGGCGGTGGACATTCCTGTCATCATCACCGTGATTGACGAAGTGACCGACATTGGACAGCGGATTGCATCCGGTGCGTCGATTCTCAACGTCGCGGGCGGGGCGAATACCCCGGCGATTGTGCGAAAAATTCGCACGGAGTACCCGGATTTTCCGATTATCGCCACCGGCGGCAATAAGCCAGATACCATCGCCGCAACGGTTGCGGCAGGCGCAAACGCGATTACGTTTACGCCGCCATCCGCACAGGAACTGTTCAAAGCGATGATGACCCGTTATCGGGAAGAGTAAAAAGTGCATAAAAGCCCGGCAATCAGCCATACTATCCGTATCAACAGGAGGTGTCGTTTGATGCTGGGCTTTCTTTCTGCAATTCTGGCAGGCGCGGCGATGAGCGTGCAGGGCGTAATGAACACGCGGCTTGGCGAAAAGGTGGGTACGCTGGAGACGAACGCATTCGTGCAGCTGATCGGTTTTTTGCTGGCGCTGCTCATCGCGGTTTTCTTCGGCAAAGGCAACATCCGACTATTGCCGCAAGCGCCGTGGTATGCGTGGCTGGGCGGTGTACTCGCGCCGGTTATCACGCTGACAGTGATGTGGGCGATTGGCAGCCTGACACCGACGGTCGCAATTTCCGCAATTTTGCTCTCACAATTGACCGTTGCCGCGCTGATTGACGTATTCGGCTGGCTGGGCGCGGAGAAAATGCCGTTCTCGTGGGAGAAGTGGGTCGGCGTGGCGCTGATGGTGGGCGGTGTCATCCTGATGAAAATCAAGACGTGATACGGCAAACGCGCGGAAATCAGCAGGATTCCGGGCGATTTTCCACGAACGCTTCTGACCCCTGCGACAAACACAGCCATTTTTCTTCGCAGGAAACAGGCAATCAAATGGCGAAACCTCCTGCGCAGAAAAACAGGAGGTACTTTTTATGCTGCAATCCATCCGCGATGGCGATCGGCTGATTGTGCGCATCGACGGCGAGCTCGACCACTTCTGCGCACAGAGCGTTCGCCGCGATTTAGACGCGCTGCTGCTTGACCGCTCCATCCGCACGCTGATTCTGGACTTCTCGTCGCTGACGTTCATGGACTCCTCCGGCATCGGGGTTGTCCTGGGGCGCTATCGCCTGCTGCGCGACCGGGGCGGGCACGTCGCGATTGTGGGCATGAACCCGCACATCGCTCGGCTATTCCACATGTCCGGGCTTGACCGGATTATCCGCCAGCTGGACAAGCATCAGGAGGCGCAAGCATGAGCCATCACAACGAAATGGAAGTCCGATTCCTTTCCCTGCCCGAAAACGAAGCCTTCGCGCGCGTCGTGATTGCCGCCTTTGCCGTCCAGCTCTCCCCAACCGTCAGCGAAATTGCCGACATCAAGACCGCCGTCTCCGAAGCTGTCACGAACGCCATCGTACACGGTTACGAGGGCACGCGCGGCACGGTTATCCTGCGCGCAAGCATTGACGGCACGCTGCTGACCATTGAAATCAGCGACAAAGGGCGCGGCATCGCCGACATTCCGCAGGCGATGGAACCGTTTTTTACCACGCACCCCGAACAGGAACGCAGCGGCATGGGTTTTGCCGTCATGCAGACGTTCATGGACGACCTGCGCGTCACGTCCACGCCCGGTCAGGGCACAACCGTGCGGATGAAGAAGCGGATTCTGACGACGCCGATTATGTAAAAGAAATGGACTGCTCCGCATTTGAGAGCAGTCCATTTCCTTATGCTTTTTTCTGCTTGCGAATGTCAAGCACCGCGTCGAGGATGTCCTCCGCAAGCTGCTTTTTCGTCCGCAGCGGGTACTCGGTCTGGCTGTCCGGCGTGATGAGCGTGGCAATGTTCGTATCAACATTGAATCCTGCGCCGGGCTGGCTGACGTCGTTCAAGACAATCAGGTCAAGATGCTTGCTTTCCAGCTTCCGGCGCGCGTTTTGGAGTAGGTTCTCCGTTTCCGCCGCGAAGCCGACGAGCACCTGCCCCGGCCTTTTCGCCGCACCGACCGCCGCGGCAATATCCGGGTTCTCCACCAGTTCGACGACAAGCGGCTGTCCGTCGTGCGCCTTCTTGTGCTTCTGCGGATACGTCACGGCAAAGCGGTAATCCGCCGGAGCCGCCGCCTGAATCACAACGTCCATGTCGGGCGCAGTCGTCGTAACCGCGTCGAACAAATCCTGCGTGCTTTCCACACGGCGGATGTCAATGCCGTCCGGCACGGGCGCTGTTGTGCTGCCCGCAATCACCGTCACCTGCGCGCCGCGGTTCTTCGCCGCCTCGGCAAGGGCAAATCCCATTTTGCCGGAGGAATCATTGGTCATGTAGCGCACAGGGTCAAGGCGTTCGCGCGTCGCCCCTGCTGTCACCAGCACACGCAGACCCGCGAAATCGCGCTTCGGGCAGAGCAGGGAGGCAATCGCGCGCACGATGGTTTCTGGCTCACTCATGCGGCCTGCACCCGTATCGCCGCACGCCAAAAAGCCCGCTTCCGGCCCTGCAAAATGCACGCCGCGGGCTTTCAAGGTCTGCACGTTCTGCTGCGTCACCGCTGCCGTCCACATGCCAGTATTCATGGCAGGGGCAAGCAGAATCGGCGCTTTCGTTGCCAAGACGGTGGTAGAGAGCATATCATCGGCAATGCCGCACGCCATCTTCGCCATGATATTCGCCGTCGCGGGCGCAATGGCAAAAACATCCGCGCGTTTCGCCAGCGCGATATGCTCCACCTCCCATGTCTCCGGGCGCGCGAACGTGTCCGTGACGACGGGATGGTTGCTCAGCGTTTCAAACGTCAGCGGCTGCACAAACTGCGCCGCGTTTTTCGTCATGATGACGTGCGTCTCCACGCCGAGCTTGCGCAGACGGGAGACAATTTCGCAGCTCTTGTAAACCGCGATGCCGCCCGTTACGCCCAGCACCACATGCCGTCCGCGCACGTCGGGAAGTTCACAGCACATCGACGTCCTGATCCTCGTTTTCGTCGTTCGGTTCGTCGTAGGTAATCAGACCGCGGTTGATTTCCTCCACCGCCGTCTTAAGCGGCTTCATGCCTTCATTGTCCAGCAGGGGCTTGCTGCCGCCGATAATCTGACGGCCGCGCTTGCTCGCCTCCACCACGAGGGTATAGCGGGAATCAGCGTGCTTGAGCAGCTCCAGAACGCAGGGTTCGACAATCGACATAAGGGTGTTCCTCCTTTTATGTTCAGCCGCAATTGCGGCAGGAAACGCTTTTATCTTACTCCGGGATTTCGACGGTATAGCGCGCCGTGTTGTAGCGCTCCGCCTCGATGATGCCGGCAATCCGCGCGGCACAGGCGGCTACGTCATCGTTGATGACATTGTAGCGGTAGTGATTTTTGAGGGCGATTTCGCGCACGGCAATTTTCTGCCGCATGGCAATCTGCTCCGGCGATTCCGTGCCGCGCCCTTCCAGACGGCGGTGCAGCTCTGACATGCTCGGCGGCAGGATGAAGATGCTCACGCAGTCCTTCTCGCGCGCAATCACCTGCTCCGCGCCCTGCACATCAATATCCAGTACGACATTCTGTCCCTGCGCCAAGCGGCGGCTGACCTCGCTGCGGAGCGTGCCGTAGTGGTGGGCGAACACCGGCGCATACTCGATGAACTCATCGTTTTCGACGCGGCGCGCAAATTCCTCTTCGCTGATGAAGTAGTATTCGCGCCCGTTTTCCTCGCCCGGACGGGGCGAACGGGTCGTTGCGCTGACGGAGAAAACCAGCGAATCGTCATGCGCCATCAATTCCTTGATGACGGTGCCCTTCCCGGTGCCGGACGCGCCGGAAATGACCAGCAGCATACCCTTTCGTGCTTCACTCATGTTGCCATTCCCCTTCATGCTGGTATCACACCGTGTTCTGAATCTGCTCACGCATTTTTTCAATCTCGCTCTTGAGATTGACGACGTTCTGCGCCATTTGCGCATCAGAGCATTTGCTGCCGATGGTGTTGGCTTCGCGGTTCATTTCCTGAATCAGGAAATCCATCTTCTTGCCCGTTTCGCCGGATACATCCAGATACACATGCATCTGCGCGATGTGGCTTTCAAGGCGCGACAGCTCCTCGTCGATGGCGCATTTGTCCGCCATCAGCGCAACCTCCTGTGCCAGCCGCGCCGGATCAACGGGTTCAATCGGCAGACGCGCCAGCCGTTCGGTCAGGCGCAGCCGGTATTCCTCCACCACCTGCGGGGCACGCGACGCAATCTGCTCCCGCAGCGCCGCCGCCGCGTCCAGATGCACCTGCAAATCATCCCGCAGATGTGCCCCTTCGCGGATGCGCATGTCCGTGAGGTGCTGCATCGCCAGCGCCGTCACTTCGCGGCACTGCGCGGCGAGTGCTTCTTCATCCAGCGCACGTTCCGTCACAGTCGTCACGCCATCGAGCTGCATCAGGCGGCTGACGGTCAGGTCATTCGCCGCGCCCGTCGCCGCTTGCAGCGTCTTTGCCGCCTGCATGTACGCCGCGGCAAGCGTCGCATCCACCGTCACGTCGCTGTCAGAACCGCTGATGCGCCGGAGTGTCAGCTGCACGTCCACATGTCCGCGGCAAAGCGGCGCAAGCGTCTTGCGAATCGTTTCCTCCAGGAAGGTCAGACCGCGGCCGAGCCGCATGGACAAGTCCAGAAAGCGATGGTTCACCGCCCGAAGCTCCACGGTCATTTCCCAGTCGCCCTGGCGAGATGTCTCCTTGCCATATCCGGTCATGCTCTGCATCCGGCAATCCCTCCCCTTCAGAAAATTTATTATACCACGTCCCGCCGCACTTTGCAAGTAGTTTCCCGTATTTGCGCGACTTCAGCTTTTTCGCATTGCAATCTTGACACGCAGTCGGCACGGTGTTATACTTTGGAACATCCGCGTATGTTTTTTCTTTGTTTTTCGCCAATTTGTCATGCGCAGGGAGGATGCAACCCATGAAACTCGACCGGAAGAAAATGCTGCTCATCAGCTTCATGCTCTTTTCACTCTTTTTCGGCGCGGGAAATTTAATTTTCCCGCCTTTTTTAGGGCAGAACGCGGGCAGCAGCACCGTCAGCGCCATGCTGGGTTTCCTCGCGACAGCAGTGATTCTGCCAGTGCTGGGTGTCATCGTTGTGGCGCGGTTCGATGGGCTGGAGCAGCTCGCGCAGCACGCGGGGAAGAAGTTCTCCCTGATTTTCACCGTCCTCATCTACCTGTCGATTGGGCCGGGACTGGGCATTCCGCGCGCGGCATCCGTGCCGTTTGAGATGGCGGTCGCGCCGTATCTGCCGCAGGGCGCAAACATCCGCGTGTGGATGGTGGTGTATTCGCTGGTGTTCTTCCTGATTGCACTGTGGCTGTGCATGACACCGGGCAAGCTCGTCAGCCGCATCGGGAATTTTCTCACGCCGTCGCTGCTGATTCTGCTCGTGTTTCTCTTCATCAGCTTTCTGTTCCGCGGGCAGGTCAACATTGCAGCGCCGCAGACGGAATACAGCGCTGCCCCGTTCCTCAAGGGCTTCTCCGAAGGCTACCAGACGATGGACACGATTGCCGCGCTGAATTTCGGCTTAGTGATTGCCACGACGCTGGGCAGCTTCGGGCTGACGCAGCGCAAGGATGTACTGCACCACACGGTCAAGGCTGGGCTTTTCGCCGGATTGATTCTCTCCGCCGTCTACATGATGCTCAGCTACATGGGCATGTGTTCCTCCGGCGTGTACGACATTCAGGAGAACGGCGCGTGGACGCTGCGGTGCATTGTCTTCCAACTCTTCGGCGAACCCGGCGCGTATCTGCTCGCCGCCATCTTCACGCTCGCCTGCCTGACGACGTGTGTCGGGCTGATTAACTCCATCTCGCAGTATTTCTCGCACCTTTTCTCCCGCATCAGCTACCGCAAGTGGGTCTTTCTCATTATTGGCTTTTCCTTCCTGATTTGCAATCTGGGTCTGACGGTCATTTTGAGCATTTCCATCCCGATTTTGAACGCCATCTATCCGATTGCGATTGTGCTGATTCTGCTGGGCATAACGCACCGCGTGTGGGCGAAAAACCGCTATGTCTACCCGATTGTTGTCGCCGGGACGGGCGTCGTCAGCGTGTTGTACGCGCTGGACACACTGCACCTGCCGCTGGGCATCCTCGGCACCCTCTGTCACGCGCTGCCGCTGTATGAGCACGGCTTCGGCTGGGTGAGCGTCGCGCTGGCAATGCTGCTGATTGCCCTGCCGATGCCGCGAATTTTCGCGAAACAGAAGCGCGCTTGACAATTTCGGCGACTTCCTATACAATACAATAGAAGCGTATGATATAAGGAAGCGAGTGACCCATGAATACTCTCAACAAGACTTTTCTGCCCGTGACGCTGGACGAATGCCACGCGCGCGGCTGGGATGCGCCCGACTTTGTGTATGTCTGCGGCGACGCGTATGTCGATCACCCGTCGTTCGGGCTGGCAATTATCAGCCGCATTCTGGAGAAGGCGGGCTATCGCGTGGCAATGCTCTGTCTGCCGCCGTGGCAGGATGCTTCCGCGTTCAAGCAGTTCGGCAAGCCCCGGCTTGGCTTTCTGGTGTCCGCGGGCGTGATTGACAGCATGGTCAACCACTATACCGTCGCGAAAAAGCGCCGCCACGACGATGCCTACGCTCCCGGCGGCAAAGGCTTCATGCGCCCCGACCGCGCGACCATCGTCTACTGCAACCGAATCCGGCAGGCGTACCGCGATGTGCCGATTCTCATCGGCGGCGTGGAAGCGAGCCTCCGCCGTTTCTCCCACTATGACTACTGGGATGACAAGGTGCGTCACAGCATTCTGGTGGACTCCGGCGCGACGCTGCTGATGTACGGTATGGGCGAAACGAGCATCATCGAATGCGCAAACTGGGTGGCGGACGGCATGAATCCGGCGGAACTGCCGAAAATGCGCGGCATCTGCTACATGAGCAAGACGCCCGACCCGACGTGCGTTCAGCTGCCAAGCCATCAGGAGGTCAGCACCGACAAGCGCAAGTACGCTGAGGCGTTCGTCATCCAGTACGACGAGCAGGACCCGATTCGCGGCAAGCGCATGTGTCAGCAGCAGGACACGGATCGGTATCTGATACAGAATCAGCCGTGCCTGCCGCTGAGCCGTGAAGCCCTCGACGCGGTGTACGACCTGCCCTACACGCGCACTTATCACCCGATGTACAAGGCGGAAGGCGGCATCCCAGCGCTGCAGGAGGTCGAATTCTCGATTGCCTCCACGCGCGGATGCTTCGGCTCGTGCAATTTCTGTGCCATCACGTTCCATCAGGGGCGCATCATCCAGAGCCGCAGCCCCGAAAGCATCCTCCGCGAAGGAAAGCTGCTGACCCAACTGCCCAATTTCAAGGGCTACATTCACGATGTCGGCGGTCCGACGGCGAATTTCCGCAAGCCTGCATGTCCAAATCAGCTGAAAGTCGGCGCGTGCAAGCATCGGCAGTGCCTGTTCCCGCAGCCGTGCAAAAACTTGCAGGTTGATCACGAGGAATTTTTGTCCATCCTCAAGCAGCTCCGCGAGCTGCCGAAGGTGAAGAAAGTGTTCGTTCGCAGCGGCCTGCGCTACGACTACATCATGTCCGACAAGAACCCGACGCGCTTCCTGCGCGAGTTCTGCAAATACAACGTGTCGGGGCAGCTGAAAGTCGCGCCGGAACACGTCTGCCCGTATGTGCTTGACCGCATGGGCAAGCCGCGCCGCGAGCTGTACGACGCATTCGTCGCGCGGTATCAGCAGGTGAACGAGCAGTTGGGCTTGAAGCAGTATCTCATCCCCTACCTGATGAGCAGCCATCCCGGCAGCGACCTGAACGCCGCGATTGAGCTGGCGTGCTACCTGCGCGATACGGGGTTCTACCCGGAGCAGGTGCAGGACTTCTACCCGACGCCCGGCACGCTGTCGACGTGCATGTTCTACACCGGGCTTGACCCGCGCACCATGCAGCCCGTTTTCGTCGCGCGGTCGCCGGAGGAAAAGGCGATGCAGCGCGCGCTGATGCAGTACAAGAATCCGCAGAATCAGCCGCTGGTGCGCAAGGCGCTTCGGATTGCGGGGCGCGAGGACCTGATTGGCTACGGCAAGCAGTGCCTTGTGCCGCCGGAGCGCGATATGCGGGACGACCGCCGTCCAGCGCGTCCGGGCGACAATCCGGCGCACGCGCGCAAGGCGATTCGCCACCCCGACAAGCGGCAGCAGAGCAGCGATAAGCCGCAGAACCGCCGGCAGCGGAGAGGATACTAATTATCTTCTTTTCTGGCTGACTGAAATTTCTTCGCCCCCGCGCACAGCTATTCCGTGCTGGTCGCAGGGCGCACCGTCGGCAGCTACGCCACGCCCGAAGAAGCGGAAACCGCCCTGCACCGTCTGCCTTACCCGCAGCAGCAGCGCGCCACCATTTGCGACGCGGACGGCTTCTGCGTCGCCCGCTGAAAGGAGCATCCACATGGAAAACCAGCCCACCACCGAAACCAAAGAAGCATTTAATTTTCGGAAGTACCAAAATGAATGGACTGAGAACAACACACGCACCTACCGCATGAAGGTAAACGTCCATAAAGACAATGACATTATGGCGTACCTTGATGGCATTTCCAATGTGCAAGGCTACTTGAAGCAGCTCATCCGCGACGACATTGCCCGCCATTCACGGGAAGAAAGCGAGGAATAATCATGGAGAACCAAACCACCGCTGAAAACAAAGAAGCATTTGATTTCCGCAAATACCAGAGCGGCTGGGACAGCCAAAATACAAAAAAAGTGGGGCTGAAGTTCAATCGCCACAGTGATGCTGATATTATCACGATGCTTGAGTCGGTGCCAAACGTGCAGGGCTACTTGAAGCAGCTCATCCGCGATGACATTGCGCGCCACGCGCAGGAGGAAACACCAAATGATCAAGAAGAATGAGCTGACCGATGAAACCAAAGTCGTCATGGGGCATACGCTTCACCGCATCTGTGCGCTGAAATCATTTCGCGCCGGAACGGAAGCGCATCATCACATCGGCTGTCGGCAATTCCGGCAGCCTTTTCTTTGATATGTTTCCCATAAGCAAACGAAACCGCCCTCGGAGCAGTCAAATTCGACTGTCCGAGGGCGGTTTTTCATTGCCGTATTTTCAATTACAACAGCCGCTGCGCCATGCTTTCTACGTCTTCCAGCGTCAGGAGCGTGACCGAGCCGAACGGCGCGTTGAGCAGCACTTCAACCGCACGGCGGTAGCGTGTCAGCAAATCCACCAAAGCGGGTAAATCGCACGGCTGCTTGTCGTTTTTCGCCTGCATGAGCTGCGCCGCCAAATCGAAAAAGCAGTCACCCAGCAGGTGCAGGACGATGCCCGCCACGCCGCGAATCTCCGTGAACAGTGTGCCGCTCTGGACACCCTGCGCAATCGTTTGTTCCAGCAGCGGGTGGAAACGGTCGGACAGCGCGTCCAAGTACGTCAGCGCCATCGCGCGCCCTTCCGGCGACGTAGCCATCGGCAGGAGCATCGCCGTGAACGCCGCGTCCTCATCGCGCATCGGCAGACACGCCGACAGCAGCAGATTCAGCCGCGCAAGGTCATCCGGCGCATCCGCCAATTGGGCTTCGGCACGTTCCGCCGATTCCTGCGCGTGCTGGTGACTGAGCAGCGTCATGATTTCTTCCTTGCTGGCGAAATGGTGGTAGATGCCGCCCTTGCTGACGCCCGCCGCACGGACGATTTCCTGCATACTGGCGGCTTCGTAGCCCTTTTGGCAGAAAAGCTGCTCTGCCGCCCGCAGAATCTCCCGCTTCGTTTCGTCACCCTTGCGCATGTGATGCTTCCTCCCGTTACTCCGCGTTTTCGCGGTGCATGGAGCGCTCCGACGAAAAGCCGTTCGGATAGCGCCCATGCAGCTTGCTAAGATTCCCCTGCAAAATTTCGCTCAGCGGCACATTCAGCCCCTGCGCCGCCTCCGCCAAGTACCACGCGACGTCGCCAAGCTCCTTTTTCAGCTTCTCCGTATCCAGCGGATGCCCCTGAAAGCGGTGCTTTTTAAGCAGGTCAATCGCTTCGCCGCTCTCGCCGCAAAGCCCCATCAGCGCGTTTTCCAGCACGTCCTGCGGTTTCAGCGCCGGATTAAGCAGGGACATGGCTTCCTGCTGATAATCATCGACGTTCATTGCGCCTGCTCCTTCCGTTGCATAACTTCCAGCCCCATTTTGCCCGTGATTTGCTCCGGCGTCAGCACCATCAGGCACAGGCGGCTGGCAAACTGCGTATATTCCGCTTCGGCGGCGGATTCATCCGGATAGAAGCGCTTCGCCAGCGCGATGCACAGGTCATGCTTCTGCTTTTCGTCCGTCACGATGGCGATTCGCCCCTTGACGATGACGCTGCGGTACGCGGTCGTGTACTTCTCCGGAATCACGTCGTCCGCGTCAACCACGCAGAAGGACGCGCGGTTATCGCGGCGGATGCAGTCGATTTTCTGCCCTTCGAGCGCGCCGTGAAAGACAATCACGCCATCCACCAGCGCATAGGACAGCGGCACGCCATACGGGAAGCCATCAAGGGAAATCAGCGACAAAACACCGCTGGTCGCCCGGCGAAGCACCTGTTCGCATTCTTCTTGGCACAATGCCTGTTTGTTCCTGCGCATGGTCATGCCTCTTCCACTGCCTTTTTCAGCGGCGTGAGGTCGATGCCTTCCGCGTCATTGAGCACCTTCAGTAGGCTCCCCAGCATCTGCTGTACGCCGCCGGGCACGTCGCTTTCCACATTCAGCGGCAGCACGGGGTCATGCACGGACAGGCGGAGCAGGAACCAGCCGTTGTCCATGCCGCCGTCAAGGTCGAAGGAAATGCGCACGCCCTCGCGGTTATCCGGCGCGATATGCCAGTTCTCCGCCGCGTTCGCATAATCCAGCACGCGCTGAATGACTACCTTGCCCGCGTCGCGGAAGTCATCGGCGGTGATGTTCAGGCGGATTTCGCGGCTCTCGACCGGCTCCTTCAAGTCGGCAATCAGGCTGCCGAGCGTCTTGCCCTCCTGCTTGAGCTTCATAGCGCGGACAATCAGCACCGTGACGAGATACATGCCGTCATCAAGGAAGTGATTCTCGCGCAGGGCAGCGTGTCCGCTCGTTTCAATCGCCAGCGGGCAGGAAATGCCCTCTTTGTTCAGGCGGATGGCTTCGTCGATGACGTTGCGGTAGCCGCGCTTGTAGCGGTAATGCTCGCCGCCCCAGTCGTTGATGAATTTCTTGAGGCCTGAGGACGTCACCGAGTCCGTTACAATCGTTTCGCCGGGCTTTTCGTCCAGCAGAATCGCGGAAATCAGAGCAATCAGGCGGTTGCGGTTGATTTCGCGGCCGTCGGCATCCACCACGGCGGCACGGTCGCAGTCGGTATCGAAAATCACGCCGAGATCAGCGCCAACGCGCTTCACCGCCGCGGAAATCGACGCCATCGCCGCTTCATTCTCCGGGTTCGGGATATGGTTGGGGAACATGCCGTCCGGCTCCAAGAACTGACTGCCTTCAATCCACGCGCCCAGTTCTTCCATCAGCTGCGCATAGAATCCACCTGCGCCATTGCCCGCGTCCACCACGACGTGCAGCCCCAGCAGCGGCTTGGGCACATCCGTACCCAGTCCGCGGCGAATGCGGTCGGCAAGCTGCTCCTTATACGTCGGCAGGAACGGCTTCTTGACAATCGTGCCTGCCAGCGGGGTGTCTTCGGGTTCGAGCGTGCTCGCCGTTTTGAGCAGTTCCTCCACCACGTCGCCTTCCACGCCGCCTTCCGCCAAGAAGAACTTCAGGCCATTCTTGTCATACGGGTGATGGCTTGCGGTAATCATAATCGAGCCATCCGGCTGGAAACCGGGCGTGATGATGCACATGTACATTGCCGGGGTCGTGCACATGCCAAAATCCAGCACGGACGCGCCCGCTTTGCTCACACCCTCCGCCGCCGCGTGCAGCAGCGCCGGGCCGGAAATGCGGCTGTCACGCCCAATGGCAATCGTCACCTGCGTCACCGGCTTGCCGACATGCTTCGCCACATAGCGCGCGAACGCCATGCCAAGACACATGGCCACATGCTCCGTCAGCGGGGCATTCTCGCCCACCGCCACGCCGCGTACGTCTGAGCCGCTCTTGAGCTTCATCCAATCCATCTTCTCTTCCTCCTCTGTTCGTTTATCTACGCATTTTCTGAACCATCTTGTCCACTTCTTCCGGCGGAACCGCCTCATACGCGCCGCGCAGCAGGTGATACAGCGGCGACAGGCTCAGGAAATCCTCCTGCACGCGCTTCGTCAGCTGCGGGCTGTGCACATCCACCGAGGCAGTGCTTTCCGGCGAAATGTACACCTCGCGCAGGGCATACCAGCCCTTGAGGTCATCCGGCACACCCGCCGGCACTTCCAGCCGCTTGAAGGAGCTGCCGCCGACGAGCATGTGATGCTCCGTCAGGTGACACTGCTTGATGACGTTCCGCACCCCGTCCGGGTCAGCGACAATCCTCCGCCGCAAGATGTCCATCATCTGACGATTTTCACCCCATGTGCCGACACCCCAGTTCATACCCGACGGCGCGAGTTCAAACCAATACATCACGCTGCCCTCGCGCGGTTCACCCGCATGGCGGAACAGTACCCACAGATGGTCGCGGAAGGGGCTTTTGTCCTTCGTGAAACGAACATCACGCCGCAGCCGCGCCATGCAGCGGTATGGGCGGAGTTCCATCTGCGGGTCAATGGAGAGCATTGCGGGCGCGAGTTCCTGAATGAACGCCTCAAACGGCGCTTTCACGTCCCGCTCGTAGCGCGCGCGGTTCTCCTCGAAGTAGTCAATGCTGTTATGGAAGCGAATGTCCAGAAAGAACTGAATCGTCGCCTCCGGAAATCCGATAAACATCATGCAGCCTCCTTGGGAATCTCCCTTCTATTATACCTGCTGAAAAGGGATTTTTCAACCGTTCCGGCAGCGCAAATCGCAAAAAAACAGAGGAATGCCCGCGCATTCCCCTGCTTTTCTATGAATCACTCGAAGCGAATCGTCATCTTGACAGGCGTCTGCCCGGTCAGTTCCGCCGAACGCTCATCCGGCTGATACAGCCCGCAGTACACGTCGAACACCTTGCCGTCCGCCACGCGCTCGCCCGCATCGTTGACGACGGTGAAGGCATTCTTATCCAGCGGAACAGCAATCTGCCGCTTCTCGCCCGCCTTCAGCGCCACGCGCGCAAAGCCCGCCAGATGCGGATGCAGCGTCTCCCACTTCGTGTCCACGTCCTGCACATACACCTGCACAACCGTCTCGCCGTCGCGGTCGCCCGTGTTCTCGACCGTCGCCGTCACCCAGCCCATTTCGGCATCCACCGCTTCGTTATCCAGCGCGAAGGTGGTGTAGGACAGCCCGTAGCCGAACGGATAGAGCGGCTTGCCCTCGAAGTAACGGTAAGTGCGGTTCTTCATCGAATAATCAGTGAATTCCGGCAGTTCAGACAGATCATGATAGAACGTCACCGGCAGACGGCCGGACGGGTTGACCTCGCCGAAGAGGATTTCCGCCAGCGCCGTGCCGCCCGCCTGACCCGGATACCACGCCATAATCTCCGCATTGCCCTGCGGCACATTCAGCGCAGAGCCTGCCGCGACGACCGTGACCAACGGCTTGCCGGTCTTGACCAGCGTATCCAGCAGCTTCTGCTGGCTTTCGGGCAGATTCAGCGAAATCTTATCGCCGGACGCAAACGCATTGCCCGTGTCGCCCTCTTCGCCCTCCAGCGTCGCATCCAGACCGACGCACGCAATCACAGCATCCGCATTTTCCGCAACCAATTCAGCTTCCGCCAAGCGGTCGTTCGGCTGACCCAGATTCTGCACGCGGTCTTTGAACAGGTGGCAGCCTTCGCTGAACAGCACGCGGATGCCGTGCTCCTCCGCATAAGCGCGGATGCCTTCAAGGAACGTCACATAGCGGCTGGAACGGCCGTTGTAGTTGCCTTCCAAAGCAGGCACGCTGTCCGCGTTCGGGCCGACGACGGCAATCGTGCGGATTTTGCCCGCGTCCAGCGGCAGCACGCCATCGTTGCGCAGCAGCACCATGCACTTTTCCGCTGCTTCCAGCGCCAGCGCGTCATTCTCGTCGGTATCGTTGGCGGTATAGGGGATTTTGTCGTACTCACAGTCGTCCGCGAAGCAGCCCAGCAGATAGCGGGAGGTATACATGCGCTCGCAGGCGGTCGTGATGTCCTCCTCCGTCACCAGACCCTCCTGATACGCGGTCAACATATGCAGGTAGGTGTTGCCGCAGTTGACGTCGCAGCCGTTTTTGAGCGCCAGCGCCGCCGATTCCGGCGCGGTATCGGTCACATGATGATGCTCGTGGAAGTCACGAATCGCCCAGCAGTCGGAGGTTACATGCCCCTCAAACTGCCACTTATTGCGCAGAATGTCCACCAGCAGCGTCTTCGATCCGCAGGCAGGTTCGCCGTTGACGCGGTTGTACGCGCCCATGACGCTCTCCACCTTCGCTTCCTTCACCGCCGCCTCGAACGCGGGCAGATACGTCTCGTTCATGTCCTTCGGGTTCGCCACGGCGTCGAAGGAATGGCGGATGGCTTCCGGGCCGGAGTGCACCGCAAAATGCTTGGCGCACGCGGCGACCTTGAGGTACTTGCCATTGCCCTGCAAGCCCTTGATAAACCGTACGCCCAGCCGGCTGGTAAGATACGGATCTTCACCATATGTCTCATGACCGCGGCCCCAGCGTGGGTCACGGAAGATGTTGATGTTCGGGCTCCACATGGACAAGCCCTTGTAAATGTCGCGGTCGCCATGCGCAGACTGCCCGTTGTACTTTGCGCGTGCCTCGGTGCTGATGACGCTTGCCACCATTTCGTGGAAGTCCTCGTCGAAAATCGCCGCCAGGCCAATCGCCTGCGGGAACACCGTCGCCGTGCCCGCGCGCGCCACGCCGTGCAGGGATTCATTCCACCAATTATACGCCGGAATGCCCAGCCGCGGAATGGCAGGCGAGTCAAAACGGAGCTGGGAGGCCTTCTCCTCCAGCGTCATCTGCGCAACCAGCTCGTGTGCCAGTCGGCGTGCTTCATCACGATTCATCATCGGAACGTTTCTCCTTTCCTTTTCCAAGGGATTCTCATGTACATTTCCACCAAAAAGCAAAAACTCCTGCTGATTTCGCACAAAAATTTTCACGAAATCCGACCTTTTTCTGCAAAACGCTATGGCGCAACCTCGAATTCTTTGCTATAATAGAACGTGAGAGTGATTTTTGCTGTGAGGTGAGAGAGTTGAAGCCAGTCATTCGCGCCATTGCGTTTGATTTGGATGATACGCTGCTGCGGGACGACCGCACGATTTCGGACGAAACAGTATCCGTCCTGCGCCGCGCAAGTGAAGCGGGCATCTTCATCCTGCCCGCCAGCGGACGCACCTATTGCAGCATGGCGGGGTTTGCAAAACGCATCGGGTGCGCAAGCCGGGTCATCTGCGCCAACGGAGCGGTGATCGCCCAGCCGGACGGAACGACGCTGCATGAACTGACGATTCCCGCGGACATCGCGCGGCAGGTCGCCCGGTTCGCCAAGGAGCGCGGATGCTACTGCCAGACGTACGCGGGCGATTGCTTCTACTATAATCAGCAGGGGGATTATGCCCGCGCGTATGCAGAAAGCTCGTCCCTGCGCGGCGTGTACGTCGGCGATTTGGAGCAGCATCTATCTGCGCCGACGACGAAGCTGCTGATGATGGCGCCGCCGAAGCAAGTTGTGCAGATGCTGGCGGAGGCACAGGCGCAGTTCGGCGAATCCGTCGCGCTGACCTGCTCGAAGCCGTACTTTCTGGAGGTCAATCCCCCGCTGGCGACGAAAGGACACGCTTTGTCCGTCTGTGCGGAGGAAATGGGTTTCCCACTTTCGCAGTGCATGGCGTTCGGCGACAGCCTGAACGACGTGTCGATGCTGCGCGCCGCCGGATACGGCGTGTGCATGGGCAACGGGCGCGAGGATGTGAAGCGCATGGGCTTTGCCGTCTGCGGGACGAATCAGGAGGACGGCGTGGCGCGGTATATCCAGCGGATTCTTTTTGACTGATTTTGCATAGTATTTAGGAGGTTTCCTATGGTACAGGCAGCCGACTTTGCCAAGACGCTTCAATTGACGGTGCTGTCCCCTTCCACGCAGACGGAATGGGATATCCGCACCACCGACCTGAACCGTCCGGGTATGCAGTTCTGCGGCTTCTATGAATATTTCCCATTTGAGCGTCCACAGGTCATCGGCAAGGTCGAAATGACGTATTTGGAGAACCTTGAACCGGAAGTACGCCGTCAAATGCTCAAAAAGTACTTCTCCTTCGACATTCCCTGCGTCATCATCTGCCGCGGGATGCATCCGCCGGAAGAGCTGCTGGAAGCCGCCGCCGCGCGCAATATCGCCGTCTATCAGACCGGAATGGTGACGACGAAGTTCTTCTTCACCGCCATCAACTACCTGAACCGCTGCCTCGCCCCGCGCGTAACGCGCCACGGCGTTTTGGTGTCGGTGTACGGCATGGGCGTGCTGATTACGGGCGACAGCGGCGTGGGCAAGAGCGAAGCCGCACTGGAGCTGATTCGCCGCGGGCATCAGCTGGTGGCGGACGACGTGGTGGACATCTGCCGCGTATCGGACAACCGTCTGACTGGCGAGTGCCCGGAGATGGTGCGCCACTTCATGGAGATCCGCGGCATCGGCATCATCGACATCCGCGCGATGTACGGCATCGGCGCCGTCGCGCAGAGCAAGTCCATCGACCTTGTGATTCACATGGAGAAGTGGGTCGAGGGCAAGGAGTACGACCGGCTTGGGCTGAATGACGAGTACATCACGATTCTCGGCGTGAAAGTACCCAGCCAGACCATGCCGGTACGGCCGGGGCGCAACCTCGCCATCATCATCGAGGTGGCGGCGCGCAACCTGTCCATGAAGAAGCTCGGTTTCAGCGCCGCACGGGAGCTTGACCGCCGCATGAACGAAATGATCATGAAGCGTTCCAATCCCGACGCGCAGAATCAGGACTAACGTATTTTCACAATTACAATATACAGGAGGCTTTTTTTCATGATTTATGTTGGTATTGACGTTGGCGGCACAGGCATTCAGGTCGGTCTGGTGGACGAAAGCGGCAAGATTCTGTGCAAGGGCGGCATCGTCACCCGCACGGATATCCCCTTCGACATGCAGGTGAAAGCGATGGCGGACTGCGTGCTGGACACCATCGACAAGGGCGGCTACACGCTGGGTGACGTGAAGGCCATCGGCGCGGGTGTTCCCGGCGTAACCGACCCCCGCACGGGCAATATTGCGTTCTGCACCAACCTCGGCTGGGTGGACGTGCCGTTTGTGCAGGAGTTCAACAAGCACATTGCCAAGCCCGTTTTCGTCGGCAATGACGCGACGGTCGCAGGGCTGGCAGAGAGCGTTGCGGGCGTGAGCGCGGGTTCGGACAGCAGCGTGTTCATTACCCTCGGCACAGGCGTCGGCGGCGGCATCGTTTTTAATGGCAAGGTCTGGAACGGCTTCCACGGCGTCGGCAGCGAAATTGGTCACATGATTCTCGAACTTGACGGCGAGCCGTGCACCTGCGGCAACTACGGCTGCGTCGAACGCTACTGCTCCGCGACCGCCATCATCCGCATGGCGCGTGAGCTCTGCGCGGTGCACCCGGAAAGTGAAATTGTGAAGGTGTGCGAAGGCGACCTGAACCGCGTGAACGCGAAGGTTGTTTTCGACGCGGCGAAGAACGGCGACGAAATCGCGCTCAAGGTGTTCCACCGCTATGTGAAGTATCTGGGTCAGCTGGTTGCCAGCCTGGTTAACTGCATTGACCCGGAGGTTATCGTGCTGGGCGGCGGCGTAAGCAAAGCGGGTGACTTCCTGCTGGACGCTGTTCGTGCGGAAGCGCGGCGCTATGTGCTGTACAAGACGCTCCCGTCGGCGCGCATTGAGCTGGCGAAGCTCGGCCCGGATGCGGGTATCATCGGCGCAGCGATGCTGGGCAAGTAATTCATCCCCCCAAAAAAATAAATTTATCCCCGGAGGCATGGCGCTTCCGGGGATGTTTTGTGTCCTTATTTATTCAGGCTGAAGCGGAACGTGTAGCTTTCTTCACCGTAATGCTCATTGCCAACCCACAACACCGTCTTGTCCGTGAGGTTATAGACGGCAGAGTGAATCGTCAGCGAGTTGGAATCGCCGGGTTTGCCCCAGTCGCGGCGGCTGACCGCATCGAGCAGACCCATCGCCGCTTCTTCGTCCGCCACGACGCCATTCAGCTCCGCCAGACGGTCGCGCAGAAGCTCATAGCGGTCAAGACCCGGTTTGTTCGCGTCCGCCGTGTAGTAATCCGGCGTGATGATGAAGTTGGTAATCATCTGCCAGTCCGTCGCGCCGGAGAGCGGATCAGCGTCGTTCCAGATGACGTTCAAGTGGCGGTTCGCGCCGTCCGCGTCGTCGTCGCTGCTGTCGGACACCCACTCCAGAATCGCGCTCTTGCCCGTGGAATCCGCAATCATATAATGGAAGCTCGTCTTTGCGGAGTCGTGCAGGTCGTACTTTTCCACCAGTTCGACTGCTTCTTCAACGGAGTCGGCGTAGTCCAGAATCATGCGGAGCATCGTGGTCGAGGTCAAATCCGGCTTGTCGGTCTGCTGATTCGTCGCGGCGACCTTCTCTCCGCCCTGATAGGACATGAAGATGCCGCACGCCACGCCCGCGTCATTCACGCCATCCAGCGGCGCAAAAGGAGCGGCAAGCGTGAGAATCTTCTGCCCAAAGGTGGTCACGTCCTTCGTGCTGTCTAAGCCGAGGAACTGCAAGTCCACCGTGGAATAGGAAGCATGACGTCCGTTGCCCGGATTCGTGTAGACGATGACGGTGTTCGTCTCGTGGAAATCGTAGTTGCGGCCGAAAACGCGGTCGCCGTCCGCCGTATCCGCGGTGAAAGCGGAGCAGGCGATTTCCGATGTTTTGATGCTCATGGGGATGATGCCCTTGGTGATGCTGTTCGTGATAAAGGAGATAAGCTCCGTGTCATTGGACGCGCCGCCCTGCGCCAGGAACTCATCGAAATGGTAGCCGCCGGAGACATTCAGCACATACACCGAACCATCCTTATGGCTTTCATCGCGCTGCGTCACCTGCTGAAAGGACAGCAGCGTTGTGATTTCGTCGTGCCAGACGGCGTACACCGTACCCACCAGCACGATTACCAGCGCCAGCAGGACGCCGAGGATGGTCAGCAATACTTTCTTCGCGGTTGATTTCTTCTTCATGGGGTCAGTTTTCCTCCCGTTGCGAATTTGTTGATACATTCAAGTATCATAGCATAAAAACGCAGATTTGTAAAGTGTGAATTTTTCGCGTCAAATTTGTGATTTCGCAAGGATTTTTGCCCCTCGATGTTGTAATTATAATGCAATGAGAGGAGGGAAACGACGATGACCATCAGGGAGCGATTGGAACAGGAGGAGGCACAGCGTCTATCACCGCGGGCGGTCTGCGCGAAGGACACGCGCGGGCGCGAAAAGCCGATTGACCCCTGCCCGATGCGCACGGACTTCCAGCGCGACCGCGACCGCATCATCCACTGCAAAGCGTTTCGCCGCCTGAAATACAAAACGCAGGTGTTCCTCGCGCCTGAAGGCGACCACTACCGCACGCGGCTGACGCACACGCTGGAAGTGGCGCAGATTGCCCGGACACTGGCGCGGTGTCTTCAGCTGAACGAGGACTTGACGGAAGCAATTGCGCTGGGGCACGATTTGGGGCATACGCCGTTCGGGCACATCGGCGAGCACGCGCTGGACAGGCTAATGCCCGAAGGTTTCCGGCACAACGAACAGTCGAAGCGCTGCGTCGAGGCGCTGGAGAACGACGGAAACGGGCTGAACCTGACGTGGGAGGTGCGCGACGGCATCCTCTGTCACTCCGGCAAGCAGTTTCCCGCAACGCTGGAGGGGCAGTGCGTCCGCCGTGCCGACCGAATCGCGTATCTGAATCACGATTTGGACGACGCCCTGCGCGCCGGGGTCTTGCAGCCCTTTGAACTGCCTGCGGACTGCTTGAAGGTGCTGGGGCAGACGCACGGCGAGCGCATCAACACCATGATTTGCGACATTGTGGCGTGCAGCGCGGACAAACCGAAGCTGACCATGTCGCCGCTGGTGCAGGAAACCATGGACGGCCTGCGGGAGTTCATGTTTGCGCGCGTATACCGCGACCAGTGGCGGCAGGCGGAGGAAGAACGCTGCAAGCACGTTGTGGAAGCGCTGTTCAGCTATTACAGCGAGCATCCGGGCGAAATGCCGGAGGAGTTCGTGCTCATCGGCTACAAGGAAGGCACGGCACGCGCTGTGTGCGACTTTGTATCGTGCATGACCGACCGCTACGCCATCCGCACCTATCAGCAGCTGTTCGTGCCGAGCGGGTTTTCGGCAATATAACAAGTGTTCTTCGCATTTTCCCGCTTTTTTTCCGAAGATTCCAAAAACACAAGGCTGAAACAAGCAGGAAATTTCGATTTCTTGGCGAATTAAACTGATGGATGAGCAGAGACAGCCCTGCAAGCCATCCAAATAACACAATGCGTTCCCCGTTTCCTGTTGGTTCCGGGTGTGCTTTTTGTGTTCCTTGACAGAACGCTTTTTGAGGGAGGTGAGCGGTGCCGTGCGTTTTCCGCCTTCTTGGCTGGATGAGCTCCGCGCGCGTGCGGACATCGTTCAGATCGTTGGGCAGTACGTCCAGCTCAAAAAGAATGGGCGCAAATACTGGGGGCTATGCCCCTTCCATGGAGAGAAAACCGCATCTTTCTCCGTAGATCCGGAAAAGCAGCTGTTCTACTGCTTCGGCTGCAAGGCGGGCGGCAGCATCATCCATTTTGTGATGGAGATTGAACATCTGCCGTTTCCCGAAGCGGTGAAGCATCTGGCGGATCAGCTGCACATGCCGCTGCCGCAGATGGAGGCCGACCCGGATTATCAGCGGCGGCAGACGCAGCGCGAGCGATTGCTGGCGTGCAATCGGGATGCGGCGCACTTCTTCTACGAAACGCTCTTCACCCCCGCGGGGCAGCCGATGCTGGATTATTTGAAGCGCCGCGGCGTATCCGATGGCGTCATCCGCAAATTCGGTCTGGGCGCAGCGCCGAACAGCTGGGATGCTTTAACCCGTGCGATGCAGGCAAAGGGCTACACCACCGAAGAGCTGCAAATGGCTGGGCTGATTGTCATCAAAGACGCAGAGGAAGCGACGGCGGATCGCCCTGCGCGCCCGCGCCGCGCTTTTGACATGTTCCGCAACCGCGCGATTTTCCCCATCATCGACCAATACGGCAACGTCTTGGCGTTTGGCGGGCGCGCAATTGAGAACGTGCAGCCGAAGTACCTCAACACGTCCGACACCCCCATTTTCAACAAGCGTTTGGGCGTGTACGCAGCAAATCTTCTGCGCAAAGAGCGGCACTTGGAGCGTGTGGTGCTGGTCGAGGGGTACATGGACGTCGTTTCGCTGACGCAGTTCGGCGTGACCGGCGTCTGCGCGACGCTCGGCACGGCGCTGACGAGTGAACAGGCAAAGCTGCTCAAACGCTTTGCGCCGATGGTATACTTGTCCTACGATGGCGACAGCGCGGGGCAGCACGCCATCCTGCGCGGTCTGGATATACTGGAGGCGGAAGGCATTCCGGCGCGCGTGCTGGATTTCCCCGACGGGCTTGACCCGGACGAATTCATCCGCCGCGATGGGAAAGAAGGCTTCGACAAGCTGCCTGCCCTGACGCCGCAAGCCTACCGGATGCGTCGGCTTCGCGCGGAACACGACCTGACCACGCAGGAGGGGCGAACCGCCTACGCGAAGGCGTGCGCCGCGATTTTGCGGAACTTGGAGCCGGTGGAAATGGAGAACGCCCTGCAGGAGCTCATTGTGCAGACGGGCTTCAGCCGCGATGTGCTGATTGCGCAAATCGGCATGACGCCGCCGAAGGACATCACTTCTGCGCCTCCCCTGCCCGCGCGAATCGCTCGTCCGCCCGCGACGCCTGTCCCGGAGCCGGAAAACGCCGACGAGGATGTGCGCGCGGAGGAGCTGCTGCTTTCGCTGATTGCCTCGTCGCGTCTGCCGGAAGATTTGGCGCAGGAGGACGACTTCCGCGACCCGCTGCTCAAGGAGCTGTTTCTGCAGCTGCAAAGCGGTGTGTCCGCCGCGTCGCTGGTGGAAAGCCAGAGCGACGAGGTGGTGCGCGCCCGCGTCAGTCATCTGCTGATGGCGCAGAGCGGCGAAAGCACGGATCAAATGCTGCAAATGGCGCACGACTGCCTATCGCGGATGCGCCTGAAACGAGCGCGCGCGCAGTATGACGAGATTATGAAGCGCATCAAAACGCTCTCCGGCGCAGAAAAAATGCAGGCGCTGGATGAAGCAAAGCATCTGACTGCCACCATCAACCGACTGAAATAATGCAGTCGTTATGGAAATTGCAATTTGTTTATCGCTACCGAGCCGGAAAACCCGGCTGTATCACAAGAAGGAGAGTTCAACTTGACGCTTTCGCAGAATGGCCGTCCGTCACCGCTTGACGAACTGTACGAATACGCAAAAAACAAAGGCACGATCACTTATCAGGAAGTGACCGATCGTCTGGGCAATACTTTTTTTGAGGCCGATCAGCTGGAGAAGGTGCTGGACAAGCTGGAGAGTCTGGGCGTGACCGTGGTGGATTCCGCGGAAATCCCGGATACATCCCCCGCTGCCATGGAAGTGCCCGATCCCGCACTGAACGACGACCTGAGCGAAGCTGATGTCATTTCTGCCGACGACCCGGTGCGCATGTATTTGAAGGAAATCGGGCGCATTCCGCTGCTGACGAGCGAAGCGGAAATTGAAGTTGCCAAGCAGCTGGAAAGTGATGACCCCGCTATCCGCAACGAGGCGAAACGCCGCCTGAGCGAAGCGAACCTGCGCCTTGTCGTGTCGATTGCCAAGAAGTACGTTGGGCGCAGCAAGAACTCCATGAGTCTGCTCGACCTGATTCAGGAGGGCAACCTCGGTCTGATGAAGGCGGTGGAGAAGTTCGACTACACCAAGGGCTTCAAGTTCTCCACCTACGCGACGTGGTGGATTCGGCAGGCTATCACCCGCTCGATTGCCGATCAGGCGCGTACCATCCGCATTCCCGTGCACATGGTGGAAACAATTAACCGCATCGTGCGCGTGAACCGCCAGCTTCAGCAGAAACTGGGGCGTGAGCCGCGCCCGGAGGAAATCGCGAAGGAATTGGGCATCAGCGTGAGCAAGGTGCAGGAAATCATCAAGATTGCGCAGGAGCCGGTGTCGCTCGAATCCCCGATTGGCGAGGAGGAGGACAGCCACCTCGGCGACTTCCTCGAAGACGACAAGACGCCGCCGCCCTCCCAGATTGTGGCGGAAAGCATGATGAAGCAGACACTTTCCGATGTGCTGCACATGCTGACGCCGCGCGAAGAGCAGGTCATCCGGATGCGCTACGGGCTGGATGACGGTCAGCAGCGTACGCTGGAGGAAGTTGGCAAGGCGTTCAACGTCACCCGCGAACGCATCCGCCAAATTGAGGTGAAGGCGCTGCGCAAGATTAAGCGCCCGAACATGTCCAAGAATCTGGTGGACTACATGGATTGATGATTCCCTGTTGGGCTGAAGGGAGTGGATTCCGCTTGACACAAAACCCGGATGGCCGCCAAAAGCGGCTTGATGACCTCTATGAATACGGCAAGAAAAAGGGCACGCTGACCTACAAGGAGATTATGGAACGCCTGATGGATCTCTACATCGAGCCGGATCAGCTGGACAAGGTGCTGGAGAATCTCGAAGCGCTCGGCGTGACCGTCATCAATGAAAACGACCCGCAGCCCGCGCAGTCCAGCGAGGACACCCCCATTGACACGATTAACCTGTCCGTCCCCGACGGTGTGAGTTCCGACGACCCTGTCCGCCTGTATTTGAAAGAAATCGGCAAATATCCCCTGTTGACCACCGAAGAAGAAATTGCGCTGGCAAAGCAGATTGCGGAAGGCACGCCAGAGGAGCAAGCAGAGGCAAAAAAGAAGCTCAGTGAAGCGAACCTGCGCCTTGTGGTGTCCATCGCCAAGCGCTATGTCGGGCGCGGAATGCAGTTTCTTGACCTGATTCAGGAGGGCAACCTCGGCTTAATCAAAGCGGCAGAAAAATTCGACTACACCAAGGGTTACAAGTTTTCTACCTACGCGACGTGGTGGGTTCGGCAGGCGATTACCCGCGCCATCGCCGATCAGGCGCGCACGATTCGCATTCCCGTGCACATGGTGGAGACCATCAACAAACTGATTCGCGTCAATCGTCAGCTGGCGCAGGAGCTGGGGCGCGACCCCACACCCGCGGAAATCGCGAAGGAAATGGGCATCAGCGAGAGCAAGGTGCGCGAAATCATCAAGATTGCGCAGGAGCCGGTGTCGCTGGAAACCCCGATTGGTGAGGAAGAGGACAGCCATTTGGGCGACTTCATCGAGGATGAGAACGCGCCCGCGCCGGCGGAGGTGGCGTCCAACGCCATGATGCGCGAACAATTGCAGGAAGTACTGCACACACTGACCCCGCGCGAGGAGAAGGTCATCCGCCTTCGTTTCGGACTGGAGGATGGGCAGGCGCACACGCTGGAGGAAGTTGGCAAGGAGTTCAACGTCACCCGCGAACGCATCCGGCAGATTGAAGCAAAAGCACTGCGCAAGATTCGCCACCCCGGCCGTTCCAAGAAACTGCGCGACTACTATACGGAATAACATTGCGGCTCTGTCCACGAATCGGCGGCAGGGCCGTTTTTGGGAGGCGTTATGCTCGACGAAAGACTATCCCTCGCCGCGCAGCTGTATGAGCCGTGCGCGCTGGGCGCGGATATTGGCACAGATCACGCGCTGCTCCCCTGCTATCTGCTGACGCACAACATTTGCCAAGAGATGATTCTGGCTGATGTCAGCCCGAAGGCGCTTCTCCACGCGGAAGAAAGCGTCCGCCGCCATCATTTGGAGAAGCGTGCGCATGTGCGGCTCGTCGACGGGCTGGATGCGCTGACCAAACCTTGCGGATGTGTGTCGATGATGGGCATGGGCGGCGAAACCATCCGCAAGGTGCTGCTTAGCGGCGCAGAGAAGCTCTGCGGAGCGGTACTGGTGCTTTCCTCGCATACGGAGCAGCCGCTCGTCCGCCGGACATTGCCTGAAATCGGCTACCACATCGTGCAGGAGAAACTCTGCCAAGCGGCGGGGCGCTTCTACATCTTCTGGCGCGCCGAACCGGGGCAGGCGGAAGGCTGGACGGCGGAGGAAGTGCACTACGGGCGCTTGCTGTGGGTGCAGAATCCGCCGAAAATGCTGCTGGACTACTGCCGCTACCGCATCAAGGTGATGGCTGACCGCCTGACCGGGCTTGCATCCGCAACGGGTGATGTAAGCCGGATTCGCGGCGACATTGCGGCGGAAATCGACTTTTATCAACGGAAAATCATGGAATTGGAGGGTGCGCCATGCTGACGGTACAGCGGGTTTACGAGCTGATTGACGCGCTTGCGCCGTTTGACACACAGGCGGATTTCGACAATTCCGGCTTGCTGGTGGGCAATCCACAGGCGGAGGTGACGGGCATCCACCTTGCGCTGGACGTGACTGACCGCGTGATTGACGATGCGCTGGCAGCGGGCGCGAACCTGATTGTGACGCATCATCCCCTGATGTTTTCCGCCCGGAAGCGCCTGACTGAGGCGGATTACGAGGGGCATCTGCTGATTCGGCTGATTGCAAACGGCTTATCGCTGATTGCCGCGCACACGAACCTCGACCAAGCGTCCGGCGGCATGAACGACACGCTGGCGGGACTGCTGGGGCTGGAGAGCATCGTCGGCGAGGGCTTCCTGCGCGTGGGAGATTTATCCGCACCGATGACGGCGGAAGCATTCGCGGATTTTGCCGCGCGGCAGTTAGGCGACACAGTGCGCGTGATGGGGCATCGGGAGGCGTTCATCCACCGCGTCGGTCTCTGCTCCGGCGGCGGGTGCGACGAGTGGGCGGATGCGCACGCCATGGGCGCGGATGCTTTCCTCACGGGCGAGGTGAAGCACCACATTGCGCTGGATGCATCCTACCACGGTGTGGTGCTGTTGGAGGCGGGACACTTTGCCACGGAAAATCCCGGTATTTTTGCGCTCATGAAGGCTTTACAAAACGCGCCGGATATAGTACAATGGAAAATGCACATTTCGCGCTCCGAACGCAGCGCGTATGAGTGACCGTCCGTGCCCTCCGGCACGCTGTTTATCAAGGAGGTACTTATGGACCAGCTTGCTATGTTATGGCAGTATCAAGTGGAAGACCGCAAGGCTGACAAACTCGAACAGGAGCTGAGCCGCAGTCCGCTGCGCCAGAAGATGAATACCTGCCGCACGCAGTTCAACGCCAAGCAGAAGCAGTACAAGCAGATGGAGGAACAGGTGGCGATTCTCTCTGACCGCAAGGATGCCATCCGCGATGCCATCACCCGCTGCGAAGAACAGCTGCGCCACCTGCAAAGCCGCTTCGAGCAGAATCCTCCGACCGAATTGGATGATACGAAAGCGCTGCTGAGCGAAGTGAACCGCTTTCTGGAGACGATTGGCAGCTATGAGCAGGAAATGAAGCGCATGGCAAAGGATGCCAACGATTACGATCAGAAGGAACGCAGCCTGCGCCGCGATGCCATTAAGCTGAAGGAAGAATTTGATAATCTCAAGAAGCAGTACGACAAGGAATCACCGGAAAAGGAAGCTGCCCTGAAGGCACAGAAGGCCATCGTCGCAAAGAAGGGCGAGGGCATTGCGCCGGAGCTGCTGGCACGCTATCACGAGATTAAGAAGCGCATCACGCCGCCGCTTGCTCGGCTGATTAACAACCAGTGCAGCGGTTGCAATATGTCGCTGCCGTCGGCAGTGCTGAGCCGCGTCACGTCCGCCAACGGCGAGATTGTGGAGTGCGAAAGCTGCGGACGTCTGCTGATTCCCTGATTCTGCCGCATGTGAAAAAGACCACGCATGACCGATTTTCGGTGCGTGGTCTTTTTCGTATGTGCGATTTTACGGTACATCCTTGCAGACATGCACCCAGCCAAGCGCGCCGGAATAGCGCTCCAGTTCCGGCAGTGTCATCTCATACTATTTCCAAATGAGAATGCGCCAAGATGCGAAGCGAATTTTTCGCGCTGGCTAACGCGAATGAAACGCAGCGTAGCAGCGCTACGCTAAGTGGAATGAGCGGACGCAAGCGCGGAAAAGGCGCGAGCAGATGGCGCAGGTGAATTTGGAAATAGTATCAATGGCGCTGTTGCTGCTGCCGCACGCGGGGAACACCGTCTCAAAGCGGCGCAGAGAATCATCCAGATAGACCTCAACGCCCTCGTTGACTGCGAACGGGCAGACACCGCCGACGGCATGGCCAATTTTCTCCGGCACTTCCTCCGCTGCGAGCATCTTCGCCTTCACACCGAAACGCTCCTTGAAGCGGTGGTTGTCGATTTTGCCATCCCCCGCCGCAACAACCAGAATCGGCTGCTCCTTGCCCTGAAACGAGAGCGTTTTCGCGATGCGCCCCGGCTCACAGCCCAGCGCCTGCGCCGCCAAAGCGACTGTTGCGCTGGATTCATCGAGTTCACGGATGCGGTCGGCAATCCCCTGCGCGGCAAATGCTGCGCGTACCTTTTCGATTGACATGAATTGCGTAATTCCTTCCTGCCATTATGCGTCCAGCGCCGCGTCCATCAGCTTTTGCAGCACCACCGGGTTCGCCTTGCCGCCGGAAAGCCCCATTGCCACGCCCATCAGCGCGTTTTTCAGCGTCAGCTTGCCCTTGCGGTAGCCCGCGACCATCTCCGGGTGCGTGTCGATGGCTTTGCGGACGTACTCTGCCAACACCGCTTCATCGCTGATTTGCATCAGTCCCATGCGGGTGACGTATTCCTCCGGGTCTTCGGGCGTGTTCCAGAGCGCGTCTATCGTCTTTTTCGCTGTGCCGACGCTGATAAGGCTCTGCTCCGTCATGTCCGCAATCTTCGCCAAGGACGCCGGGTTCAGCGGGATTTTCGCGTCCTCGCCATCCAGCAGGCGGAACACTTCGCTGATCATCAGGTTCGCCAGCATTTTGACCGCCGCGGTGGACTGCGCCGCCGTTTCAAAGTAGTCCGCCAGATATTTGCTGGAGACCAGCTGCTCCGCCGCATACGCCGTCAGCCCGTAATCCGCCATGTACGCCGCCTTGCGCACGTCCGGCAGCTGCGGCAGCTCCTTGCGCCATCCGGCAATGACTTCGTCGCTCAGCACAATGGGCGCTAAGTCCGGGTCGGGGAAATAGCGGTAGTCGTTGGCGTTCTCCTTGCGGCGCATGGAGGACGTTTTGCCCGTGGTCTGGTCGAAGCGGCGTGTCTCCTGCACAATCGCTTCGCCCTTCTTGACTGCCTCCACCTGCCGGCGGTATTCCTCCTCAATCGCGCGCTGAACGGACGTAAACGAGTTCAGGTTTTTCATTTCCGTGCGCGTGCCGAACGGTTCATCCTTTTTGTGGATGGAGAGGTTCACGTCACAGCGGAGCGAACCCTCCTGCATCCGGCAGTCACTCACACCCGTGTACTCGATGACCGCCTTCAGCTTGTGCAGGTACGCGACAGCCTCCTGCGGCGTGCGAATATCCGGCTCAGACACGATTTCAATCAGCGGAACACCGCAGCGGTTGCAGTCGATGAGCGTCCCCTTCTCCGGGTCATGCACGAGCTTGCCCGCGTCCTCCTCGATGTGGATGCGCGTGATGCCAATGCGCTTCTCGCCCGCTTCCGTCTCCACCATCAAGTGCCCGCCGACGCACAGCGGCAGGTCATACTGGCTGATTTGGTACGCTTTGGGCAGGTCGGGATAGAAATAATTCTTTCTGTCCTGCTTGGAGTAACGCGCAATCGTGCAGCCCGTCGCCAGCCCCGCCAGCACCGCGTAATGCACCACCTGCCGATTGAGCACCGGCAGCGTGCCGGGAAAGCCCATACAGACCGGGCAGCACTGCGTGTTCGGCGCTGCGCCGAAGGTCGTCGGACAGGCGCAGAAGATTTTGGTCTTCGTTTTCAGTTCCACATGAACCTCCAAGCCGATGACCATTTCGTATCCGTCCATCATCTTCCAAGCCATTACAGCGTCGCCTCCTTGCAGATTTCGCCCAGCGCCTCTTCCAGCGCATAGCCGACCCGGTAGAGCAGCGGTTCGGAGAAGGTCGCGCCCATCAGCTGCACGCCGACGGGCAGCCCCGCGCGGTCAAGCCCGCAAGGCAGCGACAAGCCCGGAATGCCCGCGATATTCACCGGAACGGTATCAATATCGCCGAGGTACATTTCCAGCGGCGACATGGTTTTTTCGCCGATTTTGTAGGCAGTCGTCGGCGCGACGGGCGAAAGCAGACAGTCAACGTCCTTCAGCACCGCGTTCAGTTCGCGGATGACGAGCGTGCGCACCTGCAATGCCTTCTTGTAGTACGCATCGAAGTACCCAGCGGACAGCGTGTAAGTGCCCAGCAGAATCCGCCGCTTGACCTCCGCGCCGAAGCCCTCGCTGCGGCTCTTCAGGTACAATTCCTCCAAATCCGCATATTCCGCCGCACGATGCCCATAGCGAACACCGTCAAAACGCGCAAGGTTCGAGCTGGCTTCCGCCGAGGACAGGACGTAATACGCCGGAAGCGCGACTTTCAGCGACGGAATGCTGACTTCCTTCACCGTCGCGCCAAGGCGTTCGAGCGTTTTGGCAGCGTTCATGACGGCTTTTCGGACATCAGCGGACAAGCCCTCGCCGAACATTTCCTTCGGCAGACCGATGCGCAAGCCCTTCACGCCTGCTTTCATCTCACGGTTCATGGGCGTATAGCCGCGTTTGATGGAGGTCGTGTCGCGGCAATCGTAGCCGGCAATCGCGTCCAGCACGAGCGCGTTATCCGCCACAGTCTTCGTCATCGGGCCGATTTGATCCAGCGACGAGGCGAACGCAACCAGCCCATAGCGGCTGACCATGCCATACGTCGGCTTCATGCCGACAACGCCGCAGAACGCCGCGGGCTGGCGAATGGAGCCGCCGGTGTCGCTGCCGAGAGAGAACGGGGCTTCATCCGCCGCGACGCACGCTGCCGAGCCGCCGGACGACCCACCCGGCACGCGCGACAAATCACGCGGGTTATGCGTGGGGTGAAACGCGCTGTTTTCGGTGGATGAGCCCATGGCAAATTCATCCAGATTCGTCTTGCCGAGCAGGACGCAGCCCGCCGCCTGCAATTTCTCCCAGACCGTGGCGGAGTACGGCGATACGAAATCCGCCAGCATTTTGGATGCGCAGGTGGTTTTGCCGCCCTTGACGCAGATGTTGTCCTTCACGGCGACGGGAATGCCGCAAAGCGGCGACACCTTTTCGCCTTGCTGCCGTTTCTTGTCGCATTCATCCGCCTGACGGAGCGCTTCTTCCTCGTTCAGGCTGATATACGCCTGCACCTTGCCCTCCACCTGATGGATGCGGTCGAGATACGCCTGCGTGACCTCGCGGGAGGTCAAATCGCCGCGCTGCATGGCATCGGACAGCGCCAGCAGCGTCATTCGGGTAATTTTCATGACTGATTCCTCCCTTAATCGAATGTCTGCGGTACGTTCACACAGTCTTCGGTGTGCGTCGGCGCGTTGGAGAGCAGCAAATCGCGGTCAAAGGGCGCCGCCGGAATGTCCTCGCGCAGCACATTTTCCGTTGGAATGACGTGCGCCGTCTGCGGAACGTCGGTCGTGTCCACTTCCTGCAAGGCTTCGGCAAAGCCAAGAATTGTGTTCAGCTCCTCGCCCATTGTCACTTCTTCTTCTGCCGTCAGGGACAGCTTCGCCAGCTCCGCGACGGTCTTAATCGCCATCGTCGGGCGCTTTTTCTGCGGATGCTTCTCTGCCTCCGCTGCCGTCGAAACGCCCAATTGCAGCACTTCCAGCTGCTCGGCATCGACAAAATCCGGCGCGCTCGTCATCAAATCGGATGCGTCGCGCACTTTCGGGAAGGCAATCACGTCACGCAGGGAATCCGCGCCAAGCAGCTGCATCACAAGGCGGTCAAGCCCGAAAGCGAATCCCCCGTGCGGCGGCGTACCGTACTTGAAGGCATCAATCATGAAGCCGAAGCGGGCGCGGGCTGTTTCCTCGGTGAAGCCCAAGGCGCGGAACATCAGCGCCTGCACGTCCGGGCGGTGGATACGAATCGAGCCGGAACCCAGCTCAATGCCGTTCAGCACCACGTCATACGCCTGTGAGCGCACCCGTGCGGGGTCGGTCATCAGGTAGGGCAAATCCTCCTCATACGGCATGGTGAAGGGGTGGTGCATCGCCATATAGCGCTGCTCCTCGTCCGACCACTCGAACTCTGGGAAGTCGGTGACGAAGCAGAAGCGGTAATCCTGCTTGTCGCGCAAACCCAGCATATCACCGACTTCGAGGCGCAAGCCGCACAGCGTTCGGCAGACGGTCTGGAACTTATCGGCGCAGAAGAGAATAAAATCGCCATTTTGGGCATCCAGCGCGGTCAGCAGCGTCTGCCACTGCGCCTTGGTGAAGTACTTTTGCAAAATGGAGTTGACCTCGCCGCTGTCGTGAATGAGAATCCACGCCATGCCCTTCGCGCCGTAACCCAGCGCGTGGTCGGTCAGCGTTTCGATGGTTGTGCGGGTGAATTTCTCCGCGCAGCCCTTGCAATTGAGCGCGCGCACCTTGCCGCCCTCGTCCGCCACGCGCCGGAAAACGGAAAAGGAGCATTCCGCCGCCAAGTCCGTCACGTCGCGGATCTCCATGCCGAAACGCAAATCAGGCTTGTCGCAGCCGTAGCGATCCATGGACTCCTGCCACGTCAGGCGCGGGAAATCATAGCCGATTTCGCGTCCCATCACGTCGCGGAAGATGCTCTTAAACAGGCGCTCCAAGTGCTGGAGGATATCCTCCTGCTCTACAAACGACATCTCCATATCGACCTGCGTGAACTCCGGCTGGCGGTCGGCGCGGAGATCCTCGTCGCGGAAGCAACGGGCAACCTGATAATACTTGTCCATGCCGCCAACCATCAGCATCTGCTTGAAAATCTGCGGCGACTGCGGCAGAGCGTAGAACTTGCCGGGATGCACGCGGCTGGGCACGAGATAATCGCGTGCGCCTTCTGGGGTGGATTTGCAGAGCATCGGCGTCTCGATGCAGGTGAAGCCGTCGCCGTTCAGGTACTTTTCCGCCGCCATCTGCACCTGATGCCGGAAGCGGAGTGCCTTCTGCAACTGCGGACGGCGCAAATCCAGATAGCGGTACTTGAGCCGCAGTTCCTCGCGCACTTTCGCATCTTCGTCCATCGAGTACGGCAGGGGCTGCGCTTCGCTGAGGACAACAAGGCGCTTTGCCAGCAACTCCACCTCGCCCGTCGCCAGACGCGGGTTATACGTTTCTTCGTCGCGGTGACGGATTTCGCCCTCCACCTGAATCACGCTCTGCATATGCAGCGTTTCCGCATGGTGGAAGTCCTCCGGCGGCAGGTACTGCATATTGCAGACGACCTGCGCAACGCCCTCGCGATCCTTCACATCCAGAAAAATCACGCCGCCCATATCGCGCCGATTCTGCACCCAGCCGCACAGCGTCGCCGTCTGTCCCATATGCTCTTTGCGGATTGCGCCGCAGTAATGTGTCCGCTTCATGGTCATCCTCCTTGCTTTTTTCATACTATTTCCGGATTCACCTGCACCATCTGCTTGCGCCTTTTTCCATCTGCCGTCCGCTCATTCCATTTAGCGTAGCGCTGCTACGCTGCATTTCATTCGCGTTAGGCAGAAGAAAAAATTCGCGGCGCATCTTGGTGCATTTTCATCCGGAAATAGTATCAGATATAAAAAAACGCCTTTCAACCCCAACACATGGGGCGAAAGACTTCTCGCGGTACCACCCAATTTTCCCCGGCGCGCGCCGGAGCATCTCTGCCGCAACGGTCAAAAATGACGATTGCGCGAAGCTGTCACGGGCTTCCCCCGTCCGTGCCTACTAAGCAAACGCTTTTCGGGCGGCGGCTCTGAGCTGTTTCTTCCCCGGTGTCCGCCTGCCGCACTCGCACCTGTTCGCGGCTCTCTGCAAAAGCGACTTCCCGGCTACTGCTGCTCTTCATAGCCTTGTGGAGACTTGCGTCTCTGTTGAATTGCGGTTATCATACCATCTTTTCCGGCACTTGTCAAGCAAAAAACATTGGGAAAACAATTGCCGGACACAAAAAAAGGGGCTGATGACCCCTGCAAACGCAGAAATCACCAGCCGGAAATGTTGATTATTCCACCGCCACAATGCGGCCGTCGCCGTAGGGGTTGGCGTACTGTTCGCCCACCACGCCGCCGAGGGTGGTCGTGATGTAGGTAATCAGCACCTGATTGTCAACCATCATGTCCTCGCCCAGCACTTCGCAGCCGTCGAACATGGTGTAGCCGTCGCCATGGCCAAGCAGCATGTAATTGTGGGATGCCAGCGTGTAGGTCTTGTCCAGTTCAAGGGGCTGACCGCCGACCATCACGTTCTTGACGCGGTATTCGCCCGAAACGCGCGTGAACATGCCATTCTCGTCCTTTTCAGCAGAGGACGCGACGCCCGTGTGAATCTCGTAAGTCAGACCGGAGACCTGCAGGAAGCCGCCGTTTTCGCTCGGCACAGCGCGCGCGCCCCATTCCAGCGCGTCCAGCACCTGCTGACCCGTCACGCGGATGACGCACATGGTGTTGCCGAAGGGATGGACGCTGTAAATGTCGTCGAGCGTAATGTCGCCCGCTTCAATCTGCTTGCGGATGCCGCCGCCGTTGACGAACGCAATGTCCGCGTTGGACAGCGCGCGGTACGCATCGGCGCACAGGTCGCCCAGATTCGTTTCGGCGTTGCGGACGATGCGGACGGGCGTGCCTTCCGCCGTCACCGCGACGGGGTCATTGACGTAGAGCGGCACCTGAGAGGTTGCAACGACGGTTTGACGGATTTCGTCGAGCTTGGCGACCTGCGCCGCCACTGCGTCCGCCGCATCGCCCGTCAGGTTCAGCAGCTTCGGCGCGGCAATGTCCACCGTCCAAGTGTACAGACCAGTCGTCAGCTTGCCATCCTTGGCAATGCGCAGATAGCCGACGGAGGACAGCTTCGTGCCGCAAGCCGCGCGCAGCACCGTCTTGCCCTCAGCATTCTTAACTTCGTTGCAAGCCATCGTTTCGTGCGCGTGGCCGTCAAGGAACGCATCAATACCCGTGGTATGCGTGATGACCTCGGTGCTCATATAGGGCGAGCAGCTTTCCTCAATGCCCATATGCCCCATGGCAACGACGTACGTTGCGCCTTCCGCGCGCGCCGCATCCACCGCGGACTGCACCGCCGCGTAGAGCTTATCGCCCGTTTCATCCTGCATAAAGCCGTAGATGAAGTTGCCTTCATCATCTTGGAAGTAGACGGGCGTGGAGGAGGTAATCGTGTTCGGGGTAGTCATGCCGACAAAGGCGATTTTCACGCCGTCAAATTCCTTGATGACGTAGGGCGCGAAAACCAGCTTATCACGGCAGGTGAAGTTTGCGGAGATGTAGGGGAAATTCGCCTTCTTGGTCAGTTCGAGGAAGTTCTCCATGCCGTAATCAAATTCATGATTGCCGGGGATGGCAATGTCGTAGCCGACCGCGTTCATCAGCTCAATGATGGCGCTTCCCTTGGTCAGCGTGCCGATGGTTTCGCCCTGAATCGCGTCGCCGTCATCGACAAGCACCACATGGTTGTCCGCCTGCAGGCTGTTGCGCATATTCGCCACGCCCGCGTAGCCCCAGCCCTGGTCAATGCCGCAGTGAACGTCACTGGTAAAGAGCACCACAACGTCCTTGGTCAGCGCGGGGGCTGTGTCTTCCGCGAAAGCAGCGCCGCACAGCAGCATGGCGAGCATCAGCAGAACCGCAAGAAACTTCTTCATTCGGTTTTCCTCCTAATCGTATTGTCCAGACAGACCTCCCTGTCTTTATCTCCATTATAACGCATGTGATGTGTTAAAATCAAGCAGTTATTCATCATTTTTGCGTAAAAACTTTGCGTTCTATCTGTCCGCTGCGCTCCATATGCTCTTTCTGCAAGCGCAGATGCGCCCGAAAGGAGGCTGTTCACCCTTGCGCAGACTCCTTTCGCTGCTGATTCTGCTGATTGTTCTGATTTTTCCGCTCTTCGCCGGGCGCGTGCGGAGTGCCTCCACCGTCTGCGCGATCCACGTTGATGTGGAGCAGAAGATGCTGACGCTGTTCTGCGGAAGTGAAATCGCCGCGCGATACCCGATTGCCACCGGCGCGCGGGATACGCCGACGCCGCTGGGCGTGTTCCGCATCAACCGGCGCTTTTCGGGCGAGATGGGCGGTTTCGGCACCTGCTTTCTGGGCTTGAACGTCCCGTGGGGCGACTATGGCATTCACGGCACGAACCGCCCGGAGTCCATCGGCACAAACGCCAGCCACGGGTGCATCCGAATGCGCGTCGCCGATGCGGAAGCCCTCTATGCGCGCGTACCCAACGGAACGGTCGTCGTCATTGAATGCGGCGCGTACGGCGAACTGGGCGGCAGTCTGCGGACGCTGAAAAACGGCGACCGCTCCAGCATGGTTCGCGCCGTGCAGCGGAAGCTCCGCGCGCTGGGCTTCTATTTCGGAACACTGGACGGCATTTTCGGCGCAGCAACGCAGCGCGCGGTGGATAAAGCGCGCAAAACATTCAGCCTTTCAGCGAACGGGCTGGTAGATTGGGCGCTGTACCAGAAATTAGGGCTGACGCTGTTTGAATAGGAGGGATACCATGAATTGGGATGAAACACGCGATTTTCTCTCCCCATGCTTTCCGGAGTGCATCCGGGATGAATTGGCGATGCTGCTGCCGGGCGAACTGCGCGAAATCCGCATCCGCGCCGAGCGCCCCGCCGTGTTCGTAACGGCGACGCGGACGGCGAAGCTCGACTGGATTCCCGGTCAAATGCAGGTGGAGGCGCTGACAGAGGCGCTTTCAGGGCATAGCCTGTTCGCGCGCGCAGACGAGACCCGGCGCGGCTACCTGACGCTGCGCGGCGGCCACCGCATGGGGCTGTGCGGGCACATCACGCGCAAAAACGGGCAGAGCACGCTGCGGGACATTGCGTCCGTGTGCATCCGCATTGCGGGCGAATGGCAAGGCTGTGCCGATGGTCTCATCAGCCGCTTCCCCGCCCTGTTTCCGGGCAAAACGCCGTCGGTGCTCATCATCGGCGCACCCGGCAGCGGCAAGACAACGCTCCTGCGCGACCTGACGCGGCAAATGGCGGATACGATGTCGGTTCAAGCGGCGCTGATTGACGAGCGCGGCGAACTGGCGGCGTGCGTGGACGGTGTGCCGCAATTGGACGTGGGCGCATCCACCGACGTATTGGACGGGCTGCCGAAAACAGAAGGCGTGCCATGGTTAATCCGCTCAATGGCGCCTAACGTGATTGCTATGGACGAACTGTCCGGCGCGGAGGACGCGGCGTGCGTGATGGACGCGTGGGCGTGCGGCGCGTCGGTGCTGGCGACGGTGCACGGCACGGCGCTGGCGGAAACGGCGAATCGCCCGGCATTATCGCCCCTGTTCTCCCGGCGGTGCTTCGACCTGTATGTGCTGCTTTCCAGCGAGGGCGGCGGGAAAATCACCGCGCTGCACGACCGCTGCGGCAGCCCGATTCCACAGTCATGACGCGCCTGCTGTTTCCGATTTGCGCGGCGCTGCTGTCCACCCTGGCGGGGCTGCACCTGTCCACGCACCTGCGGCAGGAGGCGCAGCGGCTGGCGCGCTGGGGCGAAATTCTCCAGCACCTGCACCTGCTGATGGCATCGTGCGCATACTCGCTGCCGGAAGCGTTTCGCCTGTGCGCGGATGGGAATCATCCGCCGGATACGCTACTGCGTCAGCTTGCGGACGCGCTGGAACGTGCGCCGCTGTCCTCGCCGGGCGCGCTGACGGACAGGCTGTGTCCGGCAATCAGCGAAAAGGACATCATCAGCCGAATGATGCACCTGCTCAGCCGCGGCAGCCTCGAAAGCCGACTGCTGGCGGTGGAAAACGCGCGGCAGGAGGTGGCGCTGATGCACGAGAAAGCGGCACGCAAGGCGGACAAGGACGCGCGGCTGTATCAGACGCTGGGCTGGATTGGCGGGCTGTGCCTATTGCTTATCCTGATGTAAGGGGGAAAGTTCCATGCAGCTTGACCTGCTCTTTCAGATTGCCGGGGTCGGCATCCTCACGACGGTCGTGGCGTCGGTGCTGAACAGCTCCGGGCGCAGTGAGCTGGCGAATCTGGCGACAGTCGCCGGGCTGGCGATTGTGCTGCTGATGGTCGTGTCGCTTCTGTCGCAATTGTTCACCAATGTGCGAACGATTTTCCAGCTTGGATGAGGGCGCGGGATGGAGACGGCGGGAAAACTGGCGGGCTTTGCGGTCTGCGCGGCATTGGTGGCGCTGATTCTGCGTCGTCTGCGGCCAGAAGCCGGGTGGGGCGTATCGCTGGGCGCGGGCGCAATCGTGCTGCTGGCGGCGCTTCCGGCGCTCTCGGCGCTGGTGCGCGGGATTGCGTCTTTATCCGCCATGAGCGGGCTGGACGACAGCTTCATGCAGCAGCTGCTCAAAATCGCCGGGCTGTCGCTCCTGCTGGACTTTGCGGCGCAGACGTGCCGGGACGCGCAGGAGGAAGCCCTTGCGCTGAAAGTGGAGTTTGCCGGGCGGGTGCTGCTGCTCTCCAGCGCATTGCCCGTCTTGCAGGCGCTGTTGTCGCAGCTTGTGTCCTTGCCGCTGTCTTGACGGCAGGCGCATCCGCGGAATCGGGCGAGGCGGAATCGCTTTCCAGCGGCATCGACACCATCGTATCCGCCTTGGACAGCGCCGCGCTGGAATCCGCCCTCTCCGACGACGACCCCTTCGCGCAAACCGGCGGTTTCCGGCAGACTCTGGCCGCCATTGCGCGCGGCGAAATGACCATCGACTTTCAGCAGACCGCCGATTTGCTCTCGCGGCAGTTCTTTTCTGCCGTGCGGCAAAGTCTCTGGCGGCTGACGCGGCTGATTGCCCCCGCGCTGCTCTGGGCGCTGCTGAAGCAGTTCAGCGGCAGAAGCAGCGAATGCGGGCGCATCGTTGTGCAGCTGTTCGTGTGTGTGTTTCTCACGCAGGATTTGAGCGACCACATCACGCTGGCGGTTGCGACGGTGCAGCAGATTTCCGCTGGGATGCAGGGGCTGCTGCCGATGCTGCTGACGATGATGGCGGCAGTTGGCGGGAGCGCGGGTTCGGCGCTGATGCAGCCGGCGGTGGTAGCGTCGGCAAGCGCGATGACAAGCCTGATTTCCGGCATAACCGTGCCGCTGGCGGTCGCGTCGGGGGTATTGTGTATGCTCTGCCATTTGGGCGACGGAATCCGCGTGCAGCGGCTGGCGGAATTTACGCAGCAATGCGCGGTGTGGTCGCTGGGCATTGGGTTCACGGTGTTCATCGGCGTGCTGACGACGCGCTCGGTAACGGCGGCGGCAATTGACGGCGTGACGCTCCGCACGGCGAAATACGCGCTGAACAACCTTGTCCCGTTCGTCGGCGGGCTGTTCGCGGACACGGTGGACACGCTGGTCGGCTCCGGGATGCTGGTGCAAAGCGCCTTGGGCGTGACGGGGCTGATCGTCATTGCGTCCCGCGCGGTGCTGCCGCTGTGCCAAACGCTGGCCGCCGCAATGCTCTACAAGCTCGCGTCCGCGCTGATGCAGCCGGTATCCGACGGTTCGCTCGCCGGGTGCATCCACGATTTCGCGAAGGTGCTGATGCTGCTGTTCGTGCTGCAATTATCCGCAGCCGCCATGTATTTGATGCTGATTGCGCAGCTGATTGCCGTCAGCGGGTTCACGATGATGCTGCGATAACGAGGTGAATGACGATGGAAGCGCTGACCGGGTTTGCGGTGCTGTCGCTGCTCTCTTCGCTCCTGCTGTCTCTGCTGCCGGAAACGAAGCTGAAAAGCACGGTGCATCTGGTGGCAAGTCTGCTGCTGCTGCTCTCGTGGCTGACGGCGCTGCAAACGCTGTGTACACGGTTTTCGCAGCCGGAAAGCAGCGCTTCCGCCGCGTCTCCCCTGTCTGAAACGGCTGATTTTTCCTTTGCTGATGCGGTGGATGCCCTATCGCGCCAGCCATCCGCGCAGGAGGACGCCCCATGAACATGACCCGCTTCCGGGAGCTGCTTCGGCGGGACGGCTGGCTGTATGCGGCAATCGCGCTTTGCGTGGTGCTGGCGCTGTCCGTGAGTGCAATCAGCGGCAGCAGCCCCGACGAGGAAACCCGCATTGCCCGCGTGCTGTCCGAAATCGCGGGGGCGGGCAGCGTCAGCGTAACCATCTACACAGAGGACAGTCACCCCTGCGGCGCGGTGGTGGTGGCGTCCGGCGCGGAGGACATTGCCGTCCGCCTGCGCTTGCAGGAAGCCGTGACGACGCTTCTTGGGCTGGACAGCAGCCGCGTCGCCGTGTATCCGCGAAAAGGAGGAAACGCCCCATGAAGCTGCAATCCCTGCCGACATTCCTTGTCCGCCGAAAGAACTGGCTGCTGATGGCGGCACTGGCGCTTTCGCTCACCGCGGCGCTTCTGCTGCGCCCGTCATCCCCGCAGGCGCAGCGTGTGACGCTGCCTATGACATCCGCCGAATCAAGCGCATCGCCCTTGGAGGCGTTCCGCATCAGCCGAGACAGCGCCTATCAGCGCGACATGGCGGCGCTGGAAACCCTCATCAGCAGCGAAAACACCGACCGTGCTGCGCGGCAAAGCGCGGCGGAGGAGCTGCAAGCCTACGTTGCGCTGCATCAGGCGCAGTTAGCGCTGGAAGGGGCGCTGCTGACCTCGGAGCTCGCGCCGTGCTGCGCTGTGGTGACGGACGGGAGCGTCACCATCGTGACGGAAAAGCAGGAAATCACGGAGCAGGACACCGCGCTGGTGCTGACGCTCGTACAGGTGCATACAGGCGTTCCCGCGTCAGGCGTGCGCATCATGACGGCGCAGTAAATTTCGTAAAAAGCCGGTTTCACTTTGCAAAAAGCGGGGTATACTGTCTTTGTCAGGCAAGCGCGGATTGACGCAGCTGCATTCCTGTGCTATAATGAAGCATCTCTTGCAAGGAGGGATAACTTCATGGAAAGAACAGGAACGATTACCGCGGTTTCCGGCGACACGCTGGAAGTTACCTTCTGCCGCCCCGGCGACTGCGAAAAATGTCACGCCTGCATCGGCGGTGAAAAGAAGCATGTGCTGCTGGTGAAGGGCGAAGGGCATGTGGGCGACGTGGCAGTGGTGTCACTGCCCGAGCAGACGGTTGTCAAAGCCTCCGCGCTGGCGTATCTTTTGCCGCTGGCAGGGCTGTTCGTCGGTATGCTGCTGGGGGCGCTGGTTGCGCCGCAGAGCGAGACGGCGGGCAGTGCCATCGGCGGTGTGATCGGGCTGGCAGCGGCGCTCATCGGCTTGACGGCGACGGAAAAGAAGCGCAGTCAGTCCGGAGAATATGCGCCAAAGCTGCTGCGCGTGATTTCTGCCGCAGACGCGCTCAAAAACTGACATTACCATTGAGAAAGGATGTGTTTTTATGGCCAAGGAACTTATGAGCAGTGAATTTTCTTCTTTTGTGAAGCAGGACAAGCCCGTTTTGGTGGACTTCTGGGCAACGTGGTGCGGCCCGTGCCGGATGCTCGCACCGGTGGTGGAGGAAGTTTCCGCCGCGCACGCGGATGACGTCGTCGTCGGCAAGGTGGACGTGGACAAGTGCCCCGAACTCGCCCAGCAGTTCGGCGTGATGAGCATTCCGACGCTGATTCTGTTCAAGGACGGTCAGGTGGTGGACACGCTGGTGGGCTATCACCCGAAGGCTGCGCTGGAAGACCTGATTAAAAAGGCGCTGTGAGTTCAGCTTATCCCAAAAAAGCTTTCTGTCTGACGGACAGAGAGCTTTTTTCGCGTCACTGCGCGCAGTGAAAATGTAAAAATCCGCGGGAGGGCGGTTTGTCCCTTCCTTTTCGCGCAAAGGAATGCTATAATGAAGAAGCTGCATATGGTAACCAATATGTCTTGCAGCATTCAATGCTCTAACAAAGGAGAGAAATCACGATGAAACGCCTGATGAGTCTGCTGCTGATGCTCTGTCTGCTCATCCCCTGTCTTGCCGCGCCCGCGCTGGCGGACACCCCGAAGCCGATTCCGACGATTGATTATGACAGCATCCCCGAACCACGCGAAGGGCTGCACCACTATCTGCTGCTCTGCTCCGACCAGTGGACGAACAAACTCGTGAACACCGACGGCATCGTGATTGTTTCGCTGGACACGGTGACGCACCGCATCATGCTCACGTCGATTATCCGTGACGCACTGGTGGAGCGCCCCGACGGCGTGATTGGGCGCATCAACTATATCGCGCGCAATTCCGGGCCGGAAGCGCTGTGCAAGGTTATCAGCCAGCACCTGGGCATCAAAATTGAGAAGTACATTCTGCTGAACTTCCAGATGGTTGCCAACATCATCGACTATCTGGGCGGCGTGGACATCACGGTCAACGCGGCGGAGGCGGCGTATCTGCGGCGCTATCCGCTTGACCCCGGTCAAACCGAGCCGACGATGGCGCAGGCGGGCACGTACCGCTTCACGGGGCGCGCGGCGGTCATTTACATGCGCATCCGCAAGGCGGGCGGCGGCGGCGACTTCATGCGCACACAGCGCGCCCGCACGGTCATGTCCACCTTGGCAGACCAGTGCCGCACGTTCACCTATGATCAGGCGCGCGACCTTGTTGACGTCATCATGAAGTACAACTTGCAGACGAACATGACGCTTGACGACATGATTGCCGCCATGGAGCAGGCGCTGAAGCTGCGCACCTGCGTCATTGAGGAACTGCGCATCCCGCAGGACGACGCGGTGCACCCCATCAGCTACGCGGGCATGGCGGTGCAGGAAGTGGACTGGGTGATGAGCCGCGAGGATATGTCGAACTTCCTCTCCAGCGGCTGGCTCGTCATTGACGACAACGACGAGGACGACCCGATTGATTTCTGACCCCTCAAAGTTTTGACATAAGAAGGAGTTTCCGCCATGAAGTGTCCCCAATGCGGTCAATGGAACCGTGCTTCCCTGCCCAACTGCATCCGCTGCGGCGCGCCGCTGAATCCGGAAAGCGCCGAAACGCCCGCGTGGCAGGAGCAGTTCCGCAAGGAAGACAAAGAACCGAAGAAGTACATCCACGTCGACGAGGACGGCGCAGTTGACGAATCCAGCGACCGACGGGATGAACTCGCCACGGACATGACGGAGCTGAAAGAGCGCAAAGTACGCGGCGCACGCCGTCTGGAGCGGATGAAGGAAGAAGCCTCGATGCGCTCCGCCCCTTCCGGCGCGACCACCATCCACATGCATTCCTCGCGTGAATCGCTGATGAATGCACACGCTGGGCGCGTCCGCATGGTCGGGCACGAAGACGAGCGCAATGCGTCTGCGCAGAGCGCGGCGATGGCGGACAACGTCGTCCCCCAGCCGAAAATCTGGCAGGACACCCGCGGATACGACCCGCTTGTCACCATGCTGCAGGAGAACACGATTCCATCCGCCCCGCCGCGCATGAACGAAATGAAATCCTACCGCACGCGCGGCAAGGGCTTCCGGGTGACGCTGCGGGTGCTGATTATCCTGCTGGTTGTGGGTCTGGTCGGCGTCGGCGGATTCTTCGCGCTGTCCCATCTGGGGCTGCTGAACACCTCCAGCGGGTCGAACGCATCCATCACGTCCAGCATTGTGGATGATTTGGCGGCGCACACGGTGCTCATCCCCGGCGAGGACGGGCAGCAGATTTACGTCGGCGCGCCGATGCAGGCAACGTACCCCGTGGTGGACGGCTTCGCGACGGTTGAGATTCCGGATTACCTCTGGTATCGCGACTTGCCGAGCGTCGGTGTGGAAAACGAAACGATGCATGTGACGCTCAAGGCGTTCCTGAAAACCGCGAACGGCCGGCAGAAGGCGCTTGACCCCATTGAATACGACATTTCCATTCCGCTCAGCCCAATTGCGCTGGTTTCACCGGAATCCATGCGGCAGGAAGTAACGACCGCTATGTACTCCGTGCAGCTGCAAGTGCGTCCCGGCTCAACAGTGACGGTCAACGAGGTGGACATTTCCGACACGGTGAGCGAGGATGGTCTGCTGATTTACAACGCAACCGTTCAGCCCATTGGCGACAATGTGTTCAAATTCCGCGTCCGCGCGCCGTACTGCCGCGAAAACGCGCTCGACCTCACCCTCTACCGCGAAGTGCAGGAGATTCCGCTGGACTTGGCAGTGACGACGTACGCATCAACGAGCAAATCCACCCTCGAAATCTCCGCGACGACCAAACCCGGCGCAACGGTGGACGTGCTGACGAATCACTCCGACCTTGACATTACGAATCTGGATAAGACGGGCGAGTTCAAGTTTGTTGCCATCTTCGATAAAATCGGCGACAACACGATTACCATCACGTCCTCCTATCCGGGCAGCAAGACTTCGCGCGTGGACTACACCATCTATTACGTTCCGAATCAGGACGTGTACACCCGCAAAGCGTGGCCGCTGAACAACTCCGCCGAATACTCCGAGCTGATGTCAAACATCACCTACCGTTCCGAGCATTCGCAGGTGTATCTGGTCGTCGGCACGATTGCCGAAATCATCTCCACCAAGCCGCAGACAGCCATCGTCTACACGGGCGAGGACGGTCAGAGCCGCCCCGTGGTCATTGAGAACAAGTCGAAAACCGACTGGGCGGTGGGCGACTACCTGCGCATCTACTGCGACGCATACGGCACATACAGCGCCATGCCGTGGCTGATTGCGCGCTATACCTATCAATAACCCTTGGAGGAAACAGTATGGCTTCCTATGACCTTCTGATTATCGGCGCGGGGCCCGCCGCGTGGAGCTGCGCCATGACCGCCCGTCAGCGCGGATTGACGACGGCGGTCGCGTGCACGCAGTCCGCCACCAGCTGGCTTCAGCGCGCAGAGCGCATCGACAACTACCCCGGTCTGCCGCAAATCAGCGGCAAAGAGCTGCTTTCACGCTTCCGGGCACAGGCGGCGGACATGGGCGTTATCATCATCGAGCAATTGGCGCGGCAGATTATGCCAAGCGGCGACATCTACATGACGCTGGTCGGCAACGACATCATCGAAAGCCGCGCAATTGTGCTGGCGATGGGCGCAGCGCGTCCAAAGCTGCTGCCGGGCGAAGAAGAGCTGCTGGGGCGCGGCGTGAGCTGGTGCGGCACATGCGACGGCATGTTCTACCGCGGCAAAAAGGTGGCGGTGCTGTCGGCATGGACGGGCGGCATCGAAGAAGCGGAGTTCCTGTCTACGCTGGCATCCGAGGTGGATTACTACCTGCTGGCGCAGCACGCGCAGTCGGAAAATCCGCCGTACCGCCTGTGCGAGGGCAAGCCGCAGTCCATCCGGCACGAAGAAAATCAGCTGGTGCTCAAGACGGACGCGGGCGAATACCGCTACGACGGCATCTTCATCTTCCGCCCTGCCGTATCGCCGGACACGCTGCTGCCGGGGCTGAAAACCGAAGGCGCGTTCATCCCCGTTGACCGGCGGATGGCGACGAATCTGCCGCGCGTCTACGCCTGCGGGGACTGCACGGGTCAGCCGCTGCAAATCGCCAAGGCAGTCGGCGAGGGCAACGTTGCCGCCATCAGCGCATCCGCCGATTTGAGCAAGGGGGCACGCGCATGAAGAAGGCATTCCGGTATCTGCTGCCGCTTCTCCTGCTGATGCTGCTGACGCTGCCCGCGCTGGCGGACGGCTACGAATTTGCCGACGATCTGACGGGCGAATACCTCTATCCGGCTGGCTCGGACGAATCCACCGCGACGTACATCTACCGCTACCGCTATCCGCAATTGGCCGGCGACGACGAAATCGCTGCGATGTTCAACACAACCTATGCCTACACCGCCGACGACACCCTTGCCTTTGAAGCGCCGATGAACGCGGGGCTGACTGACGGCGCGGCGCAGGCGACCATCATCGACGTGACGTATGAAGTCACCTGCCAGACGGCGGATTACCTCTCGATTCTCATCACGAAGCACACCACGCGCCCTAACAGCGAGTCCACCACCATCAGCGGGCATGTGTTCGCGCTGACGGGCAGCCGCGCGGGTGAAATCATCAGCCTGCCCTACCTGCTGGGGATTCTGACGCAGGACGGCAAGGTGGACACTTGGCTGCAAGACCGGCAGACGGCGAAGGCGGACAATTGCGTGCGCGAGCTGGTGTGGGCGGAAATCGAGCGGATGATGAAATCCGGCGACGTGCCATTCTATGACGGCTTGACGTTCGAGGAGCTGGAAGCCGCGTTCTATCCGGAAGAGGATTTCTATCTGGATGAAAACGGCGACCCGGTGTTCTATCTGCTGGAAAACACGGTTGCCCTGCCCGAAGCGGGCATTCTGCTTGTCCCCATCTCGCTGGAAATGCTGCTGGATGAGCTGTAATGGCTGCTATCCCCTATTATTTGTGTATCAGGAGGCTTCATGCTCCGCGAATTTGATTTGCAAAGGATGCACTGGGCGGACAAAACGCAGTCCATGCTCCACCAAAGGCAGATGGAAGCGTGCGAGACGCGTCTGCTGAGCTACCCAACCGAGTCGATTTTCACGCTGCAGGACGAGCGGGAGACCGAATGCTGGTGGCAATGCTCTTACGACGCGGAGGAATCGCCAAAATCGCCCGTACTGCACACACTGCGGGAGATGCGGGCGAATGTGCTTGCGCGCCTGCCCGTGGAAGCCGCGCTGCTGACAGAGACGGAACATGCGCTGATTGTCCGGCTGATTCTCTGCGGAGGTCAGGCGCGCATCGACGGCTGGCAGGAGCTGTCCGCCGCTGAATCACTGCTGCGCCGCCTTTGGTGTACGCTGGAGGTGGACGAGCAGGACGTTCTGCTGCACCTGCCGCGGGAACTGATGATCCCGCTTTCGCTGATTCTGCGCGAGCAGCGGCATCAGGAGCTGCGCAGCCGCCTGCTGTTCTTCGACACGGACACGAAGGCGGCGCTCTACCTGTCCGGGATGCTGAGCGCGAAACAGGCGCTTTCCCGGCTCTACGAAAGCGTGCTGCACGATTCATACGCGAACGACGAAGCGCTGGCGCTGCGCTACTTGAAGGCGGGCAACGATTTCTACTACAACCGCGCTGGGGAGCTGTTTCTGCTGCATCCGGGGCTGGCTGACCCGGAGAAAATCCTGCGGGAAGGCGGCTTTCCGATGGGGTATCAGCCGGATTTGCCGAGCGAGCGTGCGCTGATGGCGTCGCGTGACCTGCTGCCGGAGGAATTTGAGACAGACGCACAGCTTTCGGCTCTGCTGGACAGCTGCATGGGACTGGAAACAGCGGAGGAAAACGGCGCGCACGATTTGCGGATACTGGTCAAGCAGCATGTGACGTGGTCAGAGCTGATGGAGGTTGTGCGGGCAATGCTGCCGATTCCGCCAACGAAGGAACTGACGGCGTGTCTGCATCGCCTGTACGCCTTCACGCCGCGCTGGGGAACATACCGCGCCGCGCTGGTGCAATAACAGGAGCTATCATGAAATACACATTTCAAACCGATTCTGCGGCGGAGGGGCTGCGCATAGACGCCTGCATCCGCCGTTTTTTGCCGGAGCTGCCCTCCCGCGCGGCACAGGAGGCGTTCTCCCATCGCGACGTGAAACTCGACGGCAAGCGTGTCAAGCCCGATGTGCGCGTGCACGCTGGGCAATGCGTGGAAGTATTCTGCATGGAGCAGACCGCACCGCTGCTGGATGTCGTGTACGAGGATGCGGATGTACTGCTGGTCAACAAGCGGGCGGGCATCAGCGTAGAGGCGGACGAAAGGGGCGGCGTGACGCTGACCGAATTAGCCGCGCGGCACGTTCGCCAGCAAGCCCCCGACGCGCGCACACCCAAGGCGTGCCATCGGCTGGACAACCAGACGTGCGGGCTGCTGATGTTCGCCAAGACGGAGAAGGCCGAGGGCATTTTGGAGCGCGCCTTCCGCGACCGCACAATGGACAAGCGCTACATCTGCCTTGTGCGCGGAATGATGAAGCCGCCGAAAGCCACCTGCCGCGCCTACCTGCTCAAGGACGCGAAAGCCGCGCATGTCACCATCCACGACAGCGCCGTCCCCGGCGCGCGGCCGATTGTGACGGCGTATGAAACACTGGAACAGGGCGCGGTCAGCCGCGTGGAAGTCCATCTGATTACAGGGCGGACGCACCAAATCCGCGCGCATATGGCGGCGCTGGGGCATCCGCTGCTGGGCGATGACGTGTACGGCGACCGCGCGTTCAATCGGCAAATGAAAATGCAGGGGAAGCTCTGCCTATGCGCGGCGCAGTTGACGCTGGACACGGGCGGCGCGCTGCCGCAGCTGGACGGGCGGACGTTCCGCGTAAAGTGCCCGTTCTGACAGGAGAGGAATTTTATGAATTTACAAATGCCGATTCGCCTGATTGCCACCGACATGGACGGCACACTGCTGACGGATAAACCGCTGATTCTGCCGGAAACGGCGGATGTACTGCGCCGCGCGGCGGAAAAGGGCATCGTGCTGTCACTGGCATCGGGGCGTTTGCCGGACGACGCGAGCTTTTTTGCCGTGGACGCGAAGCTGCCAATGCACGTCATTGCGCTCAACGGCGCGGTGACGCTGGTGAAGCCACTGGGCGACGTGCAGGAGGCGCACCACCTGCCGCAGCCGACTGTCCATCGCATCACGGCGCGGCTGGACGAAGCAAACGTGCAGTACGCGGTGTTCGGCGTTCACGAGGTGGTTGCGTCGGACGACATGCCGCTTTCCCGCGCGCAGGTGGTCATCGGCACATTCCTGAACCGCGCGGGCGGGCGCACTGCTTTCCGTAACCGGAAACAGGGCATCGACGCGGTGATTCAGGACTGCGTGAAGGTGGTCGTTTTCTCGCAGAATCTGCCGCTGCTGGACGATTTGCGTGCATTCGTGCGCGATAGGTGCCCCGATGCGGACGTGACGAGCAGCTGGTGGGACAACATTGAGATTGTACCGCGCAGCGCCAGCAAGGGCAGTGCCCTTCAGGCGCTCGCGAAGTCGCTGAATATCCCGATGGACGAAGTGATGGTGTTCGGCGACAGCGACAACGATTTGAGTATGCTCAAAGCGGCGGGCGTTTCCGTCGCGATGGGCAACGCAAACGAGCGTGTGAGGGCATCCGCACGATTTGAGACGCTAACGAACGATGCGCAAGGCGTGGCTGCCGCCATCCGCGCCATCGTGTTTGGCGAGGACGTGCCGGGTGTCATCCGCAAGCGGTAACTATGCGCCCATCCCCTGCCGAAGCGCAATCATCCGCCCGAACAGCCCGATTCCCTCCAGTTTCAGCTGGGCGGACAGGGCTGTTTTGCTGTCCTGATTCTCCAGATTGCCCCTGATCTGCGCCCACGCGTCCGACAGCGCCAGCAGCTCCTTGATCGGCGACGGCGGATTGCGCCCGAAGCGCTCCTGCGCCGTCTGCCGCCAGAGCGTCAGCTGACCGTCCAGCGCTGTTATCTGCTCCTGCGCTTCCGCCAGCGTCAGTTCGCCCGCATCCAGCAGGGACGCGGTGTCCCGCAGCGTCCGCGCGGCTTGCAGCAGCAGCGTGAACCCCGCCTCGGCAACATCCACCTGACCTGCCATGCCTTTGAGCCGAAGCTGCAATTCCGGGCATGTCCAGCGGTAGAGGTACGTTTCAATGCGCTGATTTTCGCCCAGCCGCTGCCGCACGGATGCGGCATCCGTCTCCGTGCCGTAGCAGGCAATGAACACGCGCCACTTTTCGCCGTCCTCGACGACTGCGCCCGGTGCGCCGCGGTCGGTGAGCAGTTCCGCTTTCTCCCGCGCGGCATCCTCGTTGGAGAAAACGCCGGTCTGGATGGCGTACCACGTTTCCGCCGCAAGCGTGATTTCCCGCGAGACGACTGTCTGGTCATAGGCGGCGGCAATCGGCGTGGCGTTCGGCTGCGCAATCGTCTCCGCCGTCAAGTGCGACGCGGCGTTGCGAGAGAGAGTCAGCGCACCCGCCGCAAAAATCAGCAGCGTCAGTACAATCATGCGCCCCAGCCGCCTGCGCGCCATCTGCTGCCGGTAAAGCCGCTGTTCCACGCGTCCCATGTTCTTCGCCTCCACTTCCTTGGGTCTGGCAGACGATATGCCCGCGCGGGAGCGAAAATGACTTGCGCTTTTCGGCAAAATGTGCTACCATAGGAGCAAGAATCGAAGCAAGAATCCACAGGAGGACAGCACATGCGATACCACATCGACACCATTCCGGTTTGGGACGCGGCGAAAATTGACGGCGAGTGCCTGCTCTGCGCCCTGCAGCGCCGGGTGGAACTGCAGCAGATTGAATATTCGCTCGGCGCGTCGGTCATGGAGCCGGACGTGCGCATTCAGGTGAACAAAAAGGGCTTCTGCCAGCACCACCAGCGGATGCTGTTCAAGGGCGACAATCGGCTCGGCCACGCGCTAATGCTCGAATCGCACTTGACGGAGACGCGCGGCAAATTAAACAAAGCGTTCAACGACATCCGCAAAGCCGCCAGCGGCAATTCGTCCTTTCTCGACCGTCTGTCCGGCAAAACGCCGTCACCCGCCAAGGCGATGGAAGCCGCCGTGCAGGAGCTTGACGCGCTGTGCAGCACCTGCATCGTCTGCAACGCGATTGAGGACAACATGAACCGCTATCTGCACACATTTTTCCATCTCTACCAGAATGATTCGGAATTCCGCAAGCATTTTGCGCAGAGCAAGGGGGTCTGCCTCCCCCACGCGGTGCAGCTGCTGAAACTCGCGCCGCAGGAGCTGCCAAGCCGCGAATTATCCGCCTTTGCTGACCTCATCTGCAATCTGGAAACCGAAGCATTCGACCGCATTCAGGGTGACGTGAGCTGGTTCATCAAGAAATTCGACTACCGCTTTCAAGCCGAGCCGTGGAAGGACAGCCGCGATGCGGTGGAGCGCAGCGTCAACAAGCTGCGTGGCTGGTGCGTCGGGAAAGAGCCGAATCCAGAAGAAAAGTGAATGCGAAAACATCCCGCCTGATGCTTGTCAGACGGGATGTTTTCCTTTACGGTTAATTTACGGATTGATTTCCGGCGCGTTTTCCGGGTCGAAGCGCTCCAATTGAACCTTCGCTTCCTCAAAAATATCCAGCGAGAAGGAGTCCGGGTAGCCCTCCTGATACACGACACGGCGGATGCCTGCATTGATAATCATCTTTGCGCAGACGCTGCACGGCTGGTGCGTGCAGTAAAGCGTCGCGCCGTCGATGGAAACGCCAAGTTTCGCCGCCTGAATAATGGCGTTCTGCTCCGCGTGGATGGCGTAGCAGAGTTCGGCGCGCGTGCCAGACTGAATGCCGAGCCGGTCGCGCATACACTCGCCGCGCTCGCGGCAGGTTTTGAGGCCCGCCGGCGCGCCGTTGTAGCCCGTCGTCATGATGCGTTTGTCCTTCACAATGACGCAGCCGATGCTCCGCCCCGGACGGTAGCAGCTTGTCCATCCGGCGATGACGTGCGCCATTTCCATAAATCGGCTGTCCCACTTGTCCATACTTGTGTCCTCCTGCATGTTTGTTCCCCATTATATCGGCTTTCGCGGGTTCTGTCAAGTTTTTCAGCGGCTGCGCATAAGTTTGCGGGCAAAGGAGGCGCTTTTATGCCCCAGACCCTCAAAAAACAGGCGCTTACGCTGACCATTGCGAACGGCTTCACACGCGGGCTTGGATTCCTCTTCCGCCTGATGACGGCACGGCTGATGGGCGCGGAGGCCATCGGCGTGATGGAGCTTTCCGCATCCGCCGCGATGCTGGCGCTGACACCCGCAACCGCTGGACTGCCGACCGCCATGAGCCGCATGACCGCGCGCCCGAACGCCGATCAAAGCGCCGTCCTGCGCGCGGGGCTTTCACTCAATCGGCGGATTGCGCTGGTGATGATGCCGCTGCTGTTCCTGCTTGCGCCGGGGATGGCGTGGCTGCTCAGCGACTTTCGGACGCTCCCCGCGATTCTCATCAGCATTCCCGCCGTGTTTTTGCTGGGCTGCTGCGCCGTGTACAGCGGGTGGTTCTACGGCCGCGGCGATATGCTCACGCCCGCGCAGTGCGAATGCAGCGAGCAAATTGTGCGATTCGTCGGAAGCCTTGTGCTGCTGCTGATTTTCACGCGGTCGCCGCTGTCCGTCCGTGCCGCGCTGCCGGGTTTTGCCGGAATTCTGGCGGGTATCTGCGTTTGGATGATGTTCCGCCGCCGTGCGCCGCTGCCGCCGGGCGTGCCATCCGCCGATTTGCGCCGTGAGCTGCTGGCGTTATCCGCCCCAACCGCCGTTTCGCGTCTCTGCCAGACGTGCCTGCGGATGCTGACGGCAGTGCTGCTGCCGCTGTGCCTGCGGCAATCCGGGCTGACCGCGTCCGCCGCGACTGCGCAGTTCGGGCTGCTGAGCGGGATGGCGATGCCGCTCATCATGGTGCCCGGCGTCATCACCAGCGCCATGTGCATGGTCGCCGCGCCCGCCGTGTCCCGGCAGGAAAGCAACCGCGTCCGCCTGAAACGCACCATGCGGCAGTTGCTGCTGCTGGCGGGGCTGATTGGCTGCCTGTCCTCGTGCGTGCTGTTTCTCTTCGCGCAGCCGATTTCGATGCTGCTCTATGGCGAACCAGCGCTGACGGGTGTGCTGATGGCGCTCTCCCCGCTGTCAATGCTGTTTGCTATCCAGCAGGTGCAGTTCGGGCTGGTGACGGGCTTGGGCGTTCAGCGGCGCACGATGCCGGGTACCATTGTTTCCTCCGCGCTGACGCTGGTGGTCATGAGCGCCCTCTGTCCGATGCCGCGCGTGCGGATTTTCGGCGCGGTGCTGGCGATGCTGGCAGGCAGCCTTGTGCGCGTGATTTGGAACGCCGCCGTGCTGCAATCAGCGAAGCGGGCGGCGTAATCCCTTGGGATAGTGGTTCTTCATCTGCCCGTCGGAGATTTTGCCCCAGCCGAGCGGAATGCCGTCGCAGCACGCAAGTGTCCAGCCCTTGCCATCCGCCGGGAGCGTCTCACCCGCCTGATAGCGGCGCGCATCCTCCCGTGTGAGTTCCACACGCGGCACATCCGGCGGAAAGATACTCATTGCCCACGCGTGGTCGGGCACAAACAGCTTCTTCTGCACCGTCCCTAATTGCAAGCCGCAGCGGACGACCTGAATGCCATCGCAGACCGGACGGTCGGGCAGGCAGCTCAGCGTCACCGATTCGTCGCGGCTGCGTCCGGGCTTGCCGCTGCCGGTGCGCATCACATTCGCGTTTGCCGTCGGGCAGAAGGCGCGCAAGGCTTGCAATGCGTCCTTGCTCGGCGCATCCTTCTCTGGCGCTTTCTGCCAATTACAGGGTGCGTCGCCGTGCTTGCGCAGGAGGGCGACAAAGTGCCCCTCGCCTTTCATGCGGTGCGGATAGCACGTCAGCATCCCGTCTGGCGCATCTGCTCCGGGCAAGGAGAAGGCTTCCAGCGAGAAATCCGCGTGGCGCGACAGGAACGCATCCACCGTATCCTCGTTTTCCGTGCGGTTCATTGTGCAGGTGGAATAGACCATGCGTCCACCAGGACGAAGCATTTCCGCCGCGCGGTCGAGGATTTCCGCCTGCCGCTTAGCGCATCCGGCGGGGCTTTCGGGCGACCATTCCGCGCGTGTTTCCGGATGACGGCGGAACATGCCTTCGCCAGAACAGGGTGCATCCACCTGAATCGCGTCGAATGCCTCCGGCCAGCGCTGCGCCAATTGGTCGGGATAGGCGCTGACGACGAGGGCGTTCGGGATGCCCATGCGCTCGATATTCTGAGAGAGGATTTTCGCGCGCTCCCAAACGGGCTCATTGCACACCAGCACGCCCTGTCCGCCCATACGCAAGCCGCTCTGCGTTGATTTTCCGCCCGGCGCGGCGCACAAGTCCAGCACATGCTCCCCCGGCTGCGCGTTCAGCACGGCGGCGGGCAGCATCGCGCTCGGCTCCTGCAAGTACCACGCGCCCGCTTCATGCAGCACGTCCGCGCCGGCGGTCGAGGTCAGTGCGAGGTAATGCCCGTTTTCCTCCCACGGGACTCTTTCGCCGCAGTCCTCCGGCAGCCGCGTCGGGCGCTTCCACGGATTCACGCGCAGACCGCGCTGATACGGCTCGTCATATGTACGCAAAAAGGCGGCCATTTCGCCTTTCAGCTGTGCCGCCATTTGGGATAAAAACGCCTGTGGAAGCTCGGTCATGCCTGTCCCCCCGGTATATTGTCATGATATTGATTTTTGTCCTGCGCAATTGTCAGCGGCGGCGGGGTCAGTTCCGTCTGCGTTGTGCCGAAATGTGCGCGCCGGGCAGGAATCACCCGCTTGCGGCGCGTCGCCGCGTGGCTTTCCCGCTTAGGCGCGGGCTTCGGCTTTTGCGTGTGCTGCACCACCTGCTCCTCTTCGATCATTGTGCCGTCAGCATAAATCAGGTGGCGGCCCGTCGGCGTGCGGCGCGCGCGCTTAGGCAGAAAGCGTGTCCAGAAGTTTCCCCAGACACGGTACGGCTGCCAGCGGATCAGGTAGACCAGAAAGTCCATCACGACGCCGAAAATGCACAGGAGGATGACCAGCGGCAGCCAGTTGCGCATCGCCCAGCCAAGCAGACCGCCGTGGCTGTCGCTCGTCACCATGTTCCAGAGCCACTGCGCTGTCCCGCGAATCCACCCCAGCAGGAAATTGAACAGCGCGTTGATGAAACTGCCCACAATGGTCATCCTCCTCCACTATTTTCTGCCTTCGCCTGCGCATCTTAGCGCATTCTCATTTGGAAATAGTGTTACTCTACGGTTATCGTAACGCTCACATTTCCCGGCACGACCTCGACCGAGATTTCCTCGTCCTCGTCCGCATCAATGCGGCAGAGCACAGGCAGACTGTACGTCCCCGGCGCAAGCCCGGATGCATCGCATACCAGCCGAATATCGCGGCTTTGCAGCGCGTTCAGCCAGTTTTGCGGCGCGGTAATCATCACCGAGGCATTCACGCGGCTCATGGAGGCGTTGTAGCCCGCTTCCAAGCCTTCAATCTGAATCGGCAGGTTCGTGAAACTCTTCGACTTCAGCACCGGCCCGATTTCAATCGTCACGTTGACGTAGGTGGCGCTGACGTATTTCAGTTCTGGCACGCTGCTCAATCGGACGCGCTGCTTGACCGAATCGGACAAGCCGGACACGTCGATGGTTGCATCCGTAAACAGCGCGTCGATTTCCGCCATCTCGCTTGACCAGCCCGCCACCGTGATGTTCTCCGGCGTCATGCTGATTTTTTTGATTTCGTAGCCTTCCTTCGGCGTGCCTTGAATCAGCCCGGTCTGGGAAAGTTCGAGCGTTTTCATGGCGTACATGGTCTGCTCCACAATCACGCTGTCCAGCAGCACCGACTCGCTCGTCACTTCGAGCAAGTCGCTTTCAATCGCGTTGTTGTTCTCGTCCAGCAGCGTATACGCCAGCGCCTTGCGAATCGTGCCCTCGCGCTGGGGCAGGTTGTTCAGCTCCAGCACGACTTCGGCGCGGACAATTTTATCCACCATCGACTTCGGGCCGCTGATCGTCACCGTCGGCGGGTCGAGCGTCGCCGCACCCGCGTAGTAGCCCTCCGGCGCGCTCCCGACCGTCTGCACGGACACGGGGATGCGGAAGCGGGTGATGTACTCTTCCACATCAATTGTCACGGTAGACGGCTGAATCGAAGAAACCGTACCGTAAGTGCTGGAATTGGTGGACAGAATGCGGATTTCCTGCTCCCCCGCCGCCGAAATGCGGGAGAGGTCAATGCGGACGTTGTAGTTCGTCGCCTTAGCGTTGGCATACTGCATCTGCGGCACGTCGGCGGTAAGGGACACGTCACCAAGGAGGCTGGTCAAATCGCTGGTGACAATGAAGCCGTTGCGCTTGACGGATTCTTCGCCCGAAACAGACACGCTGACACTGGAGAAGTGCTTTTCGCGCGTGAGCGTCGGGTCTTGGGTAATCAGCCCGCCCCAGAGAATGATGGCCAGCAGGAGCGCAAGCAGCTTTGTCGGCCAATTATGGATGAAAATCCGCTTGAGACCGTCCAGCAGCATCGTCAGGCGTGGGTCACGCTTCTTCTGCGGCTTTGCGGAAGGGGTCTGCGTCATTTGGCACCCTCCTTTCCCTTGCGGCGCACGAGCATGGACAGCAGACGCTGATGCGGCTTGCGGACATAGATGCCCTCCAGAATCGTCCGCAGCGACTTCGCGTCAAGGTGGCGGGTGAGCTTGCCGCCCTTCGCCATCGAAATGATGCCCGTTTCCTCGGAGACAATCAGCACAATCGCGTCCGTCGTTTCGGACACGCCGATAGCGGCGCGGTGGCGCGTGCCGAGGTCATGGCTGATGCCGCTGGCTTCCGTCAGCGTGAGGATGCTCGCCGCGCTCATCACACGTTCGCCGCGGATGACGACGGCGCCGTCATGCAGGGGCGTGTTCGGCTCGAAGATGTTTTCCAGCAGGCCGGAGGTAATCCGCGCGTCGATGCCGATGCCGTTCTCGATGATGTCCTGCAGGCCCGTTTTCTGCTCAAAGACAATCAGCGCCCCCACATGGCGGCGGCTCAAATCCTGCAGGCAGCGGATGATTTCGTCGATAATGCGCGTCGCCTCATCTTTATCGGTGTCGCGTCGCTTCGTCTCAATGCGCGCGCCGCGGCCAATCTGCTCCAATGCCTTGCGCAGTTCCGGCTGAAAGAGGATGACCAGCACCAGCGCGCCGTTGTTCACCACGCTCATCAGCAGCCAGTTCAGTGCCGTCAGCCCGAAGAGGTTGCTGATGCCGACGATGAGCAGCAGCATGGCAAGCCCCTTCAAAACAGCGCTGCCCCGCGTGTCGCGGGTGAGCATCAGCAGTTCATAGATAATAATGGCAACGATGAGAATATCCGCAATATCGGAAAGACCGGGGCGGTTCAGCACGTTCCAGAAAAAGGTCTCCAGCGTCTGCAAGAACGTTGTCACGCCAGCTCCGCCTCCTTTAGCATCTTGAATGATTTCATGCGTTCTGCTTCTCCATTATACAACAAATTGCCGCGAATATGAATGCCTTTTCACAAATTTTCCGTGAAGCATCCGTGAACATTCAGAACACCCCACAGTGCAGATAACGAATGAAGCAGCCACTTTCTTCCCGATGGGCGGAAAAAACATGAAAAAAGGGAAACGCAGCCGCTTTGACGGCATACTTTCCCCTTTCCCCAAATTACCGTGCCCTCTTCAAGGCGAAAATGATTACAGATTGCCGCCGTTCCAGCCCCAGAAGCCGATTTCTTCATACGTCACATAGATGCGGTCGCTGTCAATGTCCAGTTCTTCGCGCAGGATGTCCGTCAGCGCCTCGGTCAGCGCGGCATAATCCTCCTCCGTCGCAGAGCCGCCGAAGAGCTTCACTTGACAGATGGCGCAGGGGGCGTCCGTGCCCTTGAAGTACATTGCGGCATTGTCGCGGAAAGACAGCATCAGCCAGCTTTCCGTCTTGCCGGGGATTTTCTCAATGGCATCGCCCATGCGATCCTTGATGACCTGCTCTTTTCGTCCGGGAATGGACACGTTGGAGGTCGTTTCTATGTAAGGCATAACAGTTCCTTTCATTCATATCGGCGTTATCGCCGTTTCCGCCCCGCAAGCAGAGCTTCGGATGAAATATTCGATGCTCAGACGCTCAATTCCTGCTTTTCGCCCAGCAAATCTGCATTTTCCGCCAGCAGCGGACGAATCACGTCGCGCAGGTACTCTTCCACCTGCTCGCAGCTTCTGCCGGTGAACTGCTCCGGCCGCAGAATCGCTTCCACTTCCTCGCGGGTAATCATGAACGCCGGGTCAGCGCAGATACGGTCGATGAGGTCGTTCTTGCCGCCCTCTTCCTTGACCACGCGCGCCGCCGCCTGCGAATGCACACGCAGCTTCTCATGCAACTCTTGACGATTGCCGCCCTTCTTCACCGCGTCCATCATGATGTTTTCCGTCGCCATGAACGGCAGCTCGTTCATCACGCGCGCGCACACCACCTTGTCGTACACCACCAGCCCGTCGCACACGTTCATCATGATGTTCAGAATCGCATCCACACCGAGGAACGCTTCCGCGACGGCAATGCGCTTGTTCGCGGAGTCATCCAGCGTGCGCTCGAAGAATTGCAGGGAGGATGTCATTGCCGTGTTCAGCGTATCGACGCAGACGTAGCGCGCCAAGGCGTTGATGCGCTCGCAGCGCATGGGGTTGCGCTTGTAGGGCATGGCGGACGAACCGATTTGGCTCTTCTCGAACGGTTCCTCCATCTCCTTGAAATTCGCCAGCAGGCGCAGGTCATAGGCAAACTTGCTCGCGGACTGCGCAATGCCGCTCAGCACGGACACCACCTGATAGTCCATCTTGCGGGAGTACGTCTGCCCGGACACCGGCACGACCTTGTCAAAGCCCATCGACGCGGCAATATCCTGCTCGACCGCCTTGATTTTCGCGCTGTCGCCGCCAAACAGCTCCATGAAGGAAGCCTGTGTGCCCGTCGTGCCCTTGCTGCCCAGCAGCGCCAGGGAGGACAGGCGGTGTTCCAGCTCGCAGTAATCCATGTACAATTCATTCAGCCACAGCGTCGCGCGCTTGCCGACCGTCGTCAATTGGGCGGGCTGCAGATGCGTATACGCCAGCGCGGGCATGTTCTTGTACTTATCCGCGAAATTCGCCAGCAGGTTCATCACGTTGAGCAGCTTGCGGCGCACGACCTGCAAGCCCTCGCGCATGATAATCACATCGGTGTTGTCACCCACATAGCAGGACGTCGCGCCCAGATGGATGATGCCCGCCGCCTTCGGGCACTGCAGCCCGTACGCGTAAACGTGGCTCATCACGTCGTGGCGGCACTCCTTCTCGCGGCGCTGCGCATCGTCGTAGTTGATGTCGTCCGCATGGGCTTCCAGCTCAGCAATCTGCTCGTCGGTAATGTCCAGCCCCTGCTTCTTTTCCGCCTTCGCCAGCGCAATCCACAGCTTCCGCCAAGTGCGGAACTTGTTGTCCTCAGAGAAGATGAACTGCATCTCCTTGCTGGCATAGCGGGTCGAAAATGGGCTGATATAGCTGTCATGAGGCATAATGCTTTCCTCCGATTTCATTTCAAAAGGTGATTTTCCGCGCCAATTCCAGCGCCAGATACGCCGCACGGTCTTTTTCATCCAGCTTGGCGTGGGTGGACAGGCTGCGAGGATCCCACTGCTCGCGGTCAAGGTTATCGCCCGCGTAGAAAAACTCGAACACGTCGATTCCACGGAACTGTGCCAGCGCCATCAGCGCCGAGCACTCCATATCCACGCAGACGCACCCCTGTGCCTTGCGCAGTGCCACCTTCGCGCGGGTTTCGCGGTAGAAGGCGTCCGTCGTCCACACTTTGCCTTCGGTGAAGTCCACGCCCGTTTCGCGCAGAATCGCCTCGAACGCCCCGCGGTATTTCGGATTCGCCGGAATTTCGTCCGACGGCGGCGCGTAGTGGAAGCTCGTACCTTCGTCGCGCACGGCGGCGGTCGGGATGATGATGCCGCAGTCGCGAATCTGCTGATTCAGCACGCCGCAGTTGCCGAATACGACGAACCGCTTTGCGCCCAGCGCGTGCAGCTCTTCCAGCATCGCCACGCAGGACGGCGCGCCGACCATTGCCAGCGCAAATGTCAGCGGCGTCCCCTGCCACAAACCGCGGTAAATGGGGTATTTCGCGTTTGCGTCGCCGAGCTCGGCAAGGACGCGCACATCCGCCGCCATGTTCAGCATCCGCTCGAACGTGACGTGCGAAAAGCAGCTGACGGCCGTCTCCGGCAAATCCGGCACAGGCGAAAAGAGCATATCGGGGTTGATGACTGCTTGGCGCGACGCATCAAAATCCGTCAAAAGCACGATGATTCCCTCCTGCCGCCGTTTACCCTCTATCATAGCAGATTTTGCGGCAAAAGGCAACAGGAGGGATACGAATTAGATGCGGAAGTAGTCCACGCCGCCCTCAAACAGCGGCTGATACTTGTCGCCGGGTACATTCTTGTAGAGATTTTCGCCGCTGCGCTCGGTGTGCCCCATCTTGCCCAGCACGCGGCCGTCCGGGCTGGTGATGCCCTCGATGGCGAAATAGCTGGCGTTGGGGTTGAAACGCATATCCATCGACGGCGCGCCGGACAAGTCCACATACTGCGTGGCAATCTGCCCGTTCGCCGCAAGCTGACGAATCAGCGCTTCCGGGCCGACAAACCGACCCTCGCCGTGGCTGATGGCGACCGTGTGAATGTCATCCACCTTGCAGCGGGACAGCCACGGGGATTTATTCGACGCAATGCGCGTACGGACGAGCATCGACTGGTGACGGCCGATTTCGTTGAATGTCAGCGTCGGGCACTGATCGGACGTGTCGATGATTTCACCATACGGCACAAGCCCCAGCTTAATCAGCGCCTGGAAGCCGTTGCAAATGCCCAGCATCAGGCCGTCGCGGCGCTGGAGCAAATCATGCACCGCGTCCTTCATGGCAGGATTGCGGAAGAACGCCGTGATGAATTTCGCCGAGCCGTCGGGTTCGTCGCCGCCGGAGAAACCGCCGGGCAGGACGATCATCTGGCTGCGCGCAATCATGCGGCTGGCCTCGGCAATCGACTGCGTAATGGCTTCAGGCGTCAGGTTGTTGATGACGAGGATTTCCGCCGCGCCGCCTGCGCGCTCGACCGCCCGCGCGGTGTCGTACTCGCAGTTCGTGCCGGGGAAAACCGGGATGAACGCCAGCGGCTTGACCGTCTTGACGGCGGGCACGGGGTAGGTTTCCGCCGAATAGGAGAACTTCTCCGTCGTTTCGCCGGTGTGACCGCGGTAGGAGAACACCTTGTCCAGCTTGCCCTCGTAGATTTCCTGCATGGCGGTCAAATCAATGCGCTCGCCCTCGTACTCCAGCACCCACTCCGGCACGGTGTCGCCCACCTTCACGCCGAGGTCGATATCTTCGGTGCATTCCAGCAGCATCGCGCCGATCTGCTGCGCGAAGAGATTGCCGTCGTAATCATCGTCGATACGCGTGCCAATCTGATTGCCAATTCCCATCTTGAACAGGCCTTCCGCCACACCGCCCAGACCCAGCGCCCACGCGGAAACCACCTTGCCCGCGCGAATGGCGGACAGAACGGCATCATAATTCGCGGTCAGCGCGGCGGTATCGTGCGGGTCGCAGGAGACAAGGCGGATGGCGTGTCCCGCTTCCTTGAATTCGGGCGAAATGACCTCGCTCGCCTTGCCGGGGGCAATCGCGAAGGAGCAGAGCGTCGGCGGAACGTCCATCTTCTCGAACGTGCCGGACATGGAGTCCTTGCCGCCAATCGCCGCGATGTTCAAATCCAGCTGCGCATCCAGCGCGCCCAGCAGCGCCGCGAACGGCTTGCCCCAGCGCGTCGGATCCGTGCCCATGCGCTCAAAATATTCCTGGAAGGTCAAATACGCCTGCTTGTAGTCAAAGCCCGCGCAGACCAGCTTCGTCACGCTCTCGATGACCGCCAGATAGCTGCCCTCATACGGCGACTGCGACAGGATTTCCGGGTGCATCCCGTATGCCATGCCGGAGACGGTATCCGTCACGCCATGGAGAACCGGCAGCTTTGCGACCATCGTCTGGTTCGGGGTCAGCTGATATTTGCCGCCGAAAGGCATCAAAACCGTCGCCGCGCCGATGGTAGAATCGAACCGCTCGCTCAAGCCCTGCTTGGAGCAGATATTGAGGTTGCCGAGCATGTCCGCCAGCTTTTCCGTCACCGTATCGCCTGCAAACTCGTAGGGCTTGACATCATCATCCGGCACAGACACAGTCGTGTGCTTCTCCGCGCCGTTGGAATTGAGGAACTCGCGGGACAAATCGACAATCGTCACGCCCTTCCACGTCATGCGCAGACGGGGTTCGGCAGTCACTTCCGCCACGACGGTCGCTTCAAGGTTCTCGCGGTTTGCCGCCGCAAGGAACGCGTCTACATCCTCCGGCGCAAGCACAACCGCCATCCGCTCCTGCGATTCGGAAATCGCCAGCTCCGTGCCGTCCAGACCGTCGTACTTCTTCGGCACTTTGTCCAAGTCAATCATCAAGCCGTCCGCCAGCTCGCCAATCGCCACGGACACGCCGCCCGCGCCGAAGTCGTTGCAGCGCTTGATGAGCCGGGTGACTTCGCCGTCGCGGAAGAGGCGCTGGAGCTTGCGTTCGGTCGGGGCATTGCCCTTCTGCACCTCCGCGCCGCACGTTTCGATGGATTCCAGCTTATGGGATTTCGACGAACCCGTTGCGCCGCCGCAGCCGTCGCGCCCGGTGCGTCCGCCGAGCAGGACAATCTTGTCGCCGGGAGCAGGCACTTCACGGCGGACGTTCTTCTCCGGCGCAGCGCCGACCACCGCGCCGATTTCCAGACGCTTGGCGGCATAGCCCGGATGGTACATTTCATCCACCAGCCCCGTCGCCAGTCCAATCTGGTTACCGTAGGAGGAATAGCCCGCCGCCGCCGTGGTGACGAGCTTGCGCTGAGGCAGCTTGCCCGGCATGGTCTGGCTGACCGGAACGAGCGGATCTGCCGCGCCGGTCACGCGCATTGCCTGATAAACATAGGTGCGCCCGGACAGCGGGTCGCGAATCGCACCGCCGATGCAGGTCGCCGCGCCGCCGAAGGGCTCAATCTCCGTGGGGTGGTTGTGCGTCTCATTCTTGAACATGAGCAGCCACGGCTCTTTCACGCCGTCCACATCCACATCAATTTTGATGGAGCAGGCGTTGATTTCCTCGCTCACGTCAATGTTGGGGGTCTGCCCGATTTTCTTCAGGTACTTGCCGCCGATAGTCGCGATGTCCATCAGGTTCATGGGGCGCTCGCGGTCGCCGTAGACGGTCTTGCGCGCCGCCAAATAGCGCTGGAACGCCTTCTCGACCGCCGCTTTGCGCACATCCACCGCGTCAAGGGTCGTCAGGAACGTCGTGTGACGGCAGTGATCCGACCAGTAGGTGTCAATCATGCGGATTTCAGTCAGCGTCGGGTCACGGTGCTCGGACGCGAAATAATCCCGGCAGAACGCAAGGTCGTCGTCATCCATCGCCAAGCCGTACTTCTTGACGAACGCATCCACCTCATCGGCATTCATCGCCGTGAAGCCGGTCAGCGTCTCCACATGGTCGGGCGTGTCGTACTGCTGCTGGAGCGTCGTCTTTTCGCCCAAGTCGGCTTCACGCGCCTCCACGGGGTTGATGACGTGCTTCTTCACACGCGCCAGCTCATCCGCCGTGAAATCGCCGTCCAGCAGATACACGCGCGCACTGCGAACCGTCGGGCGGGCGCACTGCCCCACCAGCTGGATGCACTCCTCGCAGGACGCCGCGCGCTGGTCATACTGACCCGGCAGGTACTCCACCGCAAAAACCGCCTTCGCGCCATGCGGAAGTTCCGTGTACATCACATCCACCTGCGGCTCGGAGAACACGACCGGCAGGCACTTCTGGTACAGCGCATCGTCGACACCCTCGACATCATAGCGGTTCAGCAGGCGCAGACCCGTGACCGTCTTAATTTGCAGGATATGGCGAATTTCCCACAGGAGCTGCTTCGCCTCCACCGCGTAGGGGGCTTTCTTTTCCACATAAATGCGTTTGACGCTCATGAATGGCTCTCCTTTCGTGATGCCAAGGCGCGCTGACCAATGTCGCGGCGCATGTGCATGTCGGTGAAGGTGATTTTGTCCGCCGCCTGATACGCTTTGTCAATCGCAGCTTCGAGCGTATTCGCCGTCGCGGTGACGCCCAGAACGCGTCCGCCCGCGGTGACAATCTGCCCGTCGACCAGCTTCGTACCCGCGTGGAAGACGGTCGCGGTTTTGCCCGCTTCATCCAAGCCGGAAATCGGGTAGCCGCTCTTGTAGCTGACCGGGTAGCCGCCGGATGCCAGCACAACACAGCACGCCGCGCCGGACGCAAATTCCACGGGTGTATCCGCCAGCGTGCCGTCCACCGTCGCGCGCATAATGGTCAGCAGGTCGCTTTTCAGCAGCGGCAGCACCACCTGCGTCTCCGGATCGCCAAAACGGCAGTTGTATTCGATAACCTTCGGGCCTTTGGGCGTCATCATCAGACCGAAATACAGGCAGCCCGTGAAAGTGCGCCCCTCGGCGTTCATGGCGGCAATCGTCGGCAGGAAGATTTCGTCCATGCAGCGCTGCGCCAATTCGGGCGTGTAGCAGGGATTGGGGGCAATGGTGCCCATGCCGCCGGTGTTGAGCCCCTCGTCGTGGTCAAGCGCACGCTTGTGATCCATGCTGGACATCATCGGCTTGACCGTTTTTCCGTCGGTGAACGCCAGCACGCTGACTTCCGGGCCGGTCAGGAACTCCTCGATGACGACCCGCGCGCCGGACGCGCCGAACTTCGCTTCCTTCATCATGGACGCAACGGCTTCCACGGCGCTTTCGCGGTCGGGGCAGATGAGCACGCCCTTGCCGAGCGCCAGACCATCCGCCTTGACGACGATGGGCATATCCGCCGTCTGCAAATACTTGACCGCCGCGTCATAATCGTCAAACGTCTCATACGCCGCCGTCGGAATGCCGTACTTCTTCATCAGGTTCTTCGAGAACACTTTGCTGCCCTCGATAATCGCGGCATTCTTGCGCGGGCCGAACGCGGGAATCCCCTGCTCCGCCAGCGCATCCACCATGCCGAGGCACAGCGGGTCGTCCGGCGCGACGATGACGAAATCCACCTTGTTCTCCGCCGCCCAGCGGACGATACCGTCCACGTCCGTCGCCTTGAAGGGCAGGCAGGTCGCAATCTGCGCAATGCCGCCGTTGCCGGGCGCGGCGTACAGCGCCGTCACTTCCGGGTTTTCCTTGATTTTCAGCGCGATGGCGTGTTCGCGTCCGCCGCCGCCGACGATGAGTACCTTCATCTTGCTTCCCTGACCTTTCTGAATGCAATCAATGGTGGAACAGGCGCATATGCGTGAAGCACATGACCATATTGTACAGGTTGCAAGCGTCAATCACGTTATCATCGCGAATCGAACCGCCGGGCTGGGCGACGTAGGTCACGCCGGAGCGGTGCGCGCGCTCGATGTTATCGCCAAACGGGAAGAACGCATCGCTGCCCAGCGCAACGCCTGTCTGCTGATTCAGCCATGCGCGCTTTTCTTCCTTCGTCAGCGGTTCGGGGCGCTCGGTGAAGAATCGCTGCCAGCGGCCGTCCGCCAGCACCTCGTCCGGCTCGTCGGAGATGAACACGTCAATCGTGTTGTCGCGGTCGGCACGGGCGATTTTCTCCACGAACGGCAACGCCAGCACACGCGGATGCTGACGCAGCAGCCAGTTATCCGCCTTCTGCCCTGCCAGACGCGTGCAGTGGATGCGGCTCTGCTGACCCGCGCCGATGCCAATCGCCTGACCGTCCTTGGCATAGCAGACGGAATTCGATTGCGTGTATTTGAGCACAATCAGCGCCACAATCAGGTCGCGCTTGGCATCCGCCGGCAGGTCGTGATTCGTGGTCACGATGTCGTTCAGCAGATTTTCATCAATCACAAATTCATTGCGCCCCTGCTCAAAGGTGATGCCGAACACCTGCTTGTGCTCAATGGGCGCGGGACGGTAGGAAGGGTCAATCTGTACAATATTGTAATTGCCCTTTTTCTTCATCTTCAGCAGCGCCAGTGCCTCGTCGGTGTAGCCGGGGGCGATGATGCCGTCGGACACTTCGGGCTTAATCAGCCGCGCGGTGCTTTCGTCGCACACGTCGCTCAGGGCAATCCAGTCGCCGAAGGAGGACATGCGGTCTGCGCCGCGCGCGCGAGCATAAGCGCACGCCAAGGGAGACAGTTCCTGTTCCCCCACGAAGTAAATCTTGCGCAGGGTGTCATTCAGCGGCAGACCCACCGCCGCGCCCGCCGGGCTGACATGCTTGAACGACGTCGCCGCGGGCAGTCCCGTCGCGCGCTTGAGTTCGCTGACCAGCTGCCAGCCGTTGAGCGCATCGAGAAAGTTGATGTAGCCGGGTTTGCCGTTCAGCACAGTCAGGGGCAGTTCGCCCTGCTCCATATAAATCCGCGACGGCTTCTGATTCGGGTTGCAGCCGTACTTCAATTCCAGCTCTTTCATGCCTCTTCCTCCTGATCATGCTTGTTGATGATGATGGTATCGCTGCTGCCGTCCGCCAAGCTGATATAGGAAACGTACAGCGACACCTTGTTGTCCTCATTCAGATTCATCCATGTATCCAGCGCCAGCTGCTCAATGTCGCCGTGCAGCGCCACCTTCTCCGGTTCGCCCGCGAAGGACGGAATCGGATTGCCGTCGCACTGGTAGGTGTGAATGAAATGTCCCTCGCCCGCCTTGGGCTGCGCGTACTCATAGAAATAGCGCAGGACGCTGCTTTCGTCGCCGTCGTCGGACTTGATGATGGACAGCTTGTAGGATGCTTTGCCGTCCGCGACGCGCACCAAGCCGCTGATGCGGGGCGTCCAGTTCGGGCGGTCGTCCTCGAACGTGCGGGTACGCAGCGCGTCCTCGAACGTCTGCCCATTCTGCATGAAGTCGTAGACCGTGTCGGTCTGGTCGCCGTTGGTGACGATGGTATATTCGCCGCCCGGCAGCGCACGGACAGGCGCGTAGATAATCAGGTGCGGGTCGGTCATCAGGCTTTCGTCGTGCGCCTTGGTGATGATGCCGTCGTCCGTCTCCTCAAAAATGCGGTTGCGGCTGTTGACGCTGCGGCCCATGATAAAGTAGACAATCACGGCATATTCGCCGCTTTCGTCCACGCCGAGACAGATGCCGCGCCCCGGATAGGTGTTATTGCTCAGCACGTCGTTCAATTCCTGCTTCTTCATTGCTTTTCCTCCCGCTTTTTTGCGATTTCGCCTGCCACCTGCTCCAGCGCCTGCGGCAGCAGAATCCATTCTGCCTGCTCCATCACGCGCCGCTGCAAGGTTTCCGGCGTATCGCCCGGCAGCACTTCAACGGCTTTCTGCGCGATAATATCGCCGCCGTCGGTAATTTCGTTGACAAAATGCACCGTCGCGCCCGTGACCTTCACGCCGCGTTTAAGTGCCGCTTCGTGCACATGGAGTCCATAGAAGCCGTCGCCGCAGAAGGACGGAATCAGGCTCGGATGGATGTTGAGGATGCGATGGTCATACGCACGGATGACGTTCTCCGGCAGAATCGTCAGGAAGCCCGCCAGCACAACGACATCAATCGCGTTTTCACGCAGCAGGGTCAGCAGACGCTCGCCGTAATTCTCCGGCGCTTCGCCTTTCTCCTTGCGCAGGACGGTGTGGGCGATTCCGGCATTTTCCGCGCGGGTGAGCGCATAGGCGGATGCGTTTGACGCCACGACGAGTGCCAGTTCCGCGGACGGGATTTTGCCCGCCCGTTTCGCGTCGATGATGGCTTGCAGGTTCGTGCCGCCGCCGGAAACGAGAACAGCTGCTCTTACCACAGTTCCACACCCTTTTCCCCCGCCACGATTTCGCCCAGCACATACGCGCCGGGTTCGCCGTTCTGGTGCAGGATAGCAAGCGCCTTGTCGGCATCTTCGCGGGCGACGGTAATCGTCATGCCCACGCCCATGTTGAAGGTGTTGAACATGTCGCGCTCCGGGACGCTGCCTTCGCGGGCGATAATGTCGAAAATCGGCAGCACGCGCACGTCGCTCTTCTTGATTTTCGCGCAGCAGCCTTCGGGCAGGGAGCGCGGGATGTTCTCATAGAAGCCGCCGCCGGTGATGTGGCTGATTGCCTTGGGCTGCAATTCCTTCAGCAGCGCCAGCACGGGCTTGACGTAGATCTTCGTGGGGGTGAGCAGCGTTTCCCAGAGGGACTTATCCAGCTCCGGATAATTGCGGTTTTCGCCGCCGTTGCCAATAGCGAACACCTTGCGCACGAGCGAGAAGCCGTTGGAATGCACACCCGTGGAGGGCAGCGCCAGCATCACGTCGCCCGGACGAACCGTTTCGCGGTTGATGATGCGCTTCTTGTCCACAATGCCGACGGAGAAGCCCGCAAGGTCGTAATCATCCTCCGGCATCATGCCGGGATGCTCCGCCGTTTCGCCGCCGATGAGCGCTGATTCCGCCTGCACGCAGCCTTCCGCCACGCCCGCGACGATGGACGCGATTTTCTCCGGCACATTCTTGCCGCAGGCGATATAATCAAGGAAGAACAACGGCTTCGCGCCGCAGCAAATGACGTCGTTGACGCACATCGCCACGCAGTCAATGCCGATGGTATCATGCTTGTCCAGCAGCATGGCGATTTTCAGCTTCGTGCCCACGCCATCCGTGCCGGAAACGAGCACCGGCTCTTCCATGCCCGCCGCGTCCAGCGCAAACAGGCCGCCGAAGCCGCCGATGCCCTCGACGCAGCCCGCCGTCATCGTCCGCGCGACATGCTTCTTCATCAGTTCCACCGACGCGTAACCGGCGGTAATGTCAACACCCGCTGCCTTGTAGCTTTCGCTCTCGCTCTTCATCATGGTTGTCTGCTCCTTTGTCGCATTCGTCGCGTTAGTCGTCGTCCTGCACCTTGCCGCCGTGAATGGGCTGGTCGAATTTGTTCTTCTCCGTCACCAGCGGCGGATCAACCGGATATTTGCCGCAGAAGCAGCCCTTGCAGAATCCGCAGTGGCTGTCCGCCGCCAGCTTGTCGCACGCCTCCAAGGACAAAAAGCCGATGGAGTCCGCGCCGATGATTTTGCCGATTTCTTCCACCGAATGGTGTGCGGCAATCAGGTTCTCCTTGCTGTCCACGTCCGTGCCGAAGAAGCAGGGGTCGGTGAACGGCGGGGCGGACAGGCGTACATGCACTTCCGTCGCGCCCGCTTCGCGCAGAAGGCGGACAATGCGCGCGCAGGTCGTGCCGCGAACGATAGAATCATCCACCATGACGACGCGCTTGCCCTTGACGGTGGCGGAAATGGCGTTCAGCTTGATGCGCACGGCATCCTGCCGCTGCTTCTGCCCCGGCTGGATGAATGTGCGCCCGATGTACTTGTTCTTGATGAAGCCGATGCCGTAGGGAATCCCGCTGGTGCGGCTGTACCCAATGGCGGCATCCAGCCCGGAATCCGGCACGCCGATGACCACATCCGCCTGAACCGGATGGTCAAGCGCGAGGAAGCTGCCCGCCCGGATGCGCGCCTCGTGGACGCTGCTGCCGTCAATGACGGAATCGGGACGCGCGAAATAAATGAACTCGAAGATGCACATGCCGTCGTGGCACGCGCCGGGCATCTTATAGGAATGAATCCCCTCTTCGTTGACGACGACGACTTCACCCGCCTCAATATCGCGCACGAACGTCGCGCCGATGGCATCCAGCGCGCAGCTCTCCGACGCAAACACCACGTCGTCGCCGATTCTGCCCATGCACAGCGGGCGGAAGCCATGCGGGTCGCGGCAGGCAATCAGCTTCGTCGGACTCATGACGACGAGCGAATACGCGCCCTTGATGACCTGCATCGCATTCAAAACCGCCTGTTCAATCGAACCGCACTTCAGGCGCTCCTGCGTGATGATGTAGGCAATCACCTCGGTGTCCGACGTGCAGTGGAAAATCGCGCCGTTCTTCTCCAGCTGTTCGCGAAGCTCCGCCGCGTTGGTCAGATTTCCGTTGTGCGCCAGCGCCATCGCGCCTTTTTGATGGTTAATCAGCAGCGGCTGGGCATTGGAACGGCTGTGCATCCCCGTTGTGCCATAGCGGCAGTGGCCGACCGCCATCGTGCCCTCGTGGATTTTGCTCAGCGCGTCGCGCGTGAACACCTCCGTCACCAGTCCGTTGTCCTTGTGTGCCTTCATCACGCCATCATCGTTGACGACAATGCCGCAGCTCTCCTGACCGCGGTGCTGCAAGGCATACAGCGCATGATACGTCTCCGCGACGACGCTCTTGTTGGCGGAATCCGCGCGGTAAATGCCGAACACGCCGCACTCCTCGTGCAGCTTGTCAAACGGCGCTTCGTCCGCCTCCGCAAGATAGCAGGCTGACTCCAGCTTGTTCATCTTCATTGCTCCTTCATGCTGACCAGTGTTTGATTACCACACAAGCGCCCCGGACAGTCGATTGCCATCCGGGGTGCAAATTATACTATTTCCAAATGAGAATGCGCCAAGATGCGCCGCGAATTTTTCTCGTTGGCTAACGCGAATGAAACGCAGCGTAGCAGCGCTACGCTAAGTGGAATGAGCGGACGCCAACGGGGAAAATGCGCAAGCAGATGGCGCAGGCGAATGCAGGAAATAGTATTATTCGCCCATCAGGCGCTTGCGGATTTCGATGTAAGCGTCTTCCACGTTGCCCAAATCGCGGCGGAAGCGGTCTTTATCCAGCTTTTCGCCCGTGCGGGTATCCCAGAAGCGGCAGGTGTCCGGGCTGATTTCGTCCGCCAGCACCAGCTGACCGTCATTCGTGATGCCAAACTCCAGCTTGAAGTCAATCAGCTCAATGTTGACTTCCTTCAAATACGCCGTCAGCAGCTCGTTGATGCGCAGGGCATAGGCGGCAATCTGGTCAAGCACCGGCTTGGAGACCCAGCCCATCGCCATAATATGGTACTCGTTGACCATCGGGTCGCCCAGCTCATCGTCCTTGTAGCAGTATTCCAGCACAGTCTGCTTGAGTTTCGTGCCTTCGGGCAGACCGAGGCGCTTGGACAGCGAACCGGCGGCGATATTGCGCACAATGACCTCCAGCGGCACGATGTGAACCTTCTTCACCAGCGTCTCGCGGTCGGAAATCTCTTCAATGTAATGCGTCGGGATGCCGTTCTTCTCCAGCATCTTCATCAGGAAATTCGTCACGCGGTTGTTGATGACGCCCTTGCCCATAATCGTGCCCTTCTTGAGGCCGTTGAACGCGGTTGCGTCGTCCTTGTAGTCCACCAGCACGACGTTCGGATCATCCGTCGCAAAAACCTTCTTTGCCTTGCCTTCATAGAGCTGTTCGAGCTTCTTCATTGCTGTTTCCTCCTATTATATCACGGTTGTCTGCCGCAACAGTTGATGCTTGCAGATTTAGAATGTTCGTGTTTTGTGTTATTCAACAACCAGCGCCGCGTCCTTGGCGATGACCGCGTCATGCTGCGCCCTGCGCATCGCCAGCAGCTTTTCCGCCAGGGTCTCGTCCTCGACCGCAAGAATCTGCGCCGCGAGCAGCGCCGCATTCGCCGCGCCGTCGATGGCAACCGTCGCCACAGGCATCCCGCTGGGCATCTGCACGGTGGATAGCAGCGCGTCCAGCCCGTCGAGCGTCGAGGACTTAACCGGAATACCAATCACCGGCAGCATTGTCTGCGCCGCGAGTGCCCCCGCGAGGTGCGCCGCCTTGCCCGCCGCCGCAATCAGCACGCCGAAACCGCTTTCGCGCGCGGATGCGGCAAACGCCGCCGCCTCAGCAGGCGTCCGATGCGCCGAATAAACATGCGCCTCAAAGGAAATGCCCAGCTTTTTCAGCTGCTCAAATGCCCCTTTCAGCACCGGCAGATCACTGTCGCTGCCCATGATGACTGCAACTTTCTTCATGAAAGTCGAAACCTCCTTCGCCGTCAGGCAAACAAAAGAGCGCCGCCTGTTCAGTCCCCCGAACGGTGCGCTCCTGCAACTGCTTGTCCCCGGAAAGAAAGAGAACCCATCATAACAGCACCCTTGCACTTCGTCATGACGTTTCCTCCCCCTTCGCCGATTTCCCAGACTGCACATCTCGCGCCGTTTGGGTACACTTTATTGTACCGTATTCTTCCGCCGCTGTCAAGCGTTTTTCCGAACATTTTATGCAAAGTTTTGTTTTCCGTTTGTAATTTGTGTTTTTTCCGCACGCTGATGGCCGATTTTTCCCGCTGCCGCAAAATAAAAAGGAGGAAGTGCTTGTTTGCCATAGCTTCCTCCCACGATAATATTCGTCTTAAAACTTAAAGGTATCTTTCAGCCCCAGCCACTGCTGATCTTTCTCGCTCAAATTCAGCGGCGTGCCGTCCGCCAGCGTGCAGCCATCCGCACTTGCGCTGCCGCGATATTCGCCCCGCACATGCCAGTCGATGCCAATTGTCGGGTCATTCCATGCCAAGCCGCCCTCATCGTTCGGGTGCCAGAAGTCACTAACCTTATAGCAGAATTCCGCTTCGTCGCTCAGCACAAGGAAACCATGCGCAAAGCCTTCCGGAATCAGGAATTGCTTCTTATTTTCCGCTGACAGCGTGACGCCGTACCATTTCCCATAAGTTTCGGAATCGGCGCGCAAATCCACCGCCACGTCGAAGACCGTACCCCGCACGACACGCACCAGCTTGCACTGCGGATACTTTTTCTGGAAGTGCAGTCCGCGCAGAACACCCTTCGTTGACATCGACTGGTTGTCCTGCACGAAGTGAACGTCGATGCCTGCCTCCCGCATGTCGCGCTCGTTGTACGTCTCCATGAAGTAGCCGCGTGCATCTCCATGAACCGCTGGTTCAATTACGCAAAGCCCCGTAATGCCACCCACGTTCTTTTCGACTCGAATCTGTCCCATTTGGCGTTCTCCTTACTGCCCAATTTCCCGCAGATAACGGTGCAGTGCATCCTGCCACGTCGGCAGCGGCGCAAACCCAGCTTCCACCAGCTTGCTCTTGTCCAGCCGACTGTTGAACGGCCGTGCCGCCTTGCTCAGCCCGTATTCAGCGGTTGTCACGGGCACAACTTGCGTCGTGTACCCCGCCTGACGATAGATTTCCTTCGTGAAATCGTACCAGCTGATGTAACCGCCCTCGTTGGTCGCGTGATAGTATCCGTACTTGTCGGTTTCGTTCATGTCAATCAGCAAGCGTGCCAAGTCCAGCGTGTACGTCGGCGTGCCGATCTGGTCGTTGACGACGCGAACGGTATCGTGCGTTTTGCCAACGTTCAGCATCGTCTTGATGAAGTTTTTTCCATTCAAGCCGAACACCCACGCAATGCGGACGATGAAGTATTTATCGAGCGCCCGGCTGACTGCCAATTCACCTTCCAGTTTCGTTTGACCGTAGACATTCAGCGGCTTGTAATCCTCGCAATCCGGCTTCCACGGCGCAGTTCCCTGCCCATCAAACACATAATCCGTGCTGATGTAAGTCATCTTGCAATTTAACTTTTTGCATACATTTGCGATGTTCTGCGTTCCGCCCGCGTTGATGGCGCGAACCTTTTCCTGATTCTCCGCATTCTCCGCCAAGTCAACTGCCGTCCATGCTGCGCAGTGAATCACTGCGTCGGGATTGACTGCCGTGATGACCCTTTCCACCGCGTCAGCATCTGTGATATCCAGCGGTATATACGGCGCTTTTGACACCGGCGAATTGTCTATGATACCGTTGTAAGCAGTCAGAATGTCCGAGCCGACACCTTCATGCCCGCGTTTGAGCAGCTCATTCATCACGTCATGCCCCAGCTGTCCGCCAACGCCCGTTACAAAAAACTTCACGTTCATTTCCTCCGGTTCAGCGGTTGCCATACATCTTCGCGTAGTAATGCTGATACTCGCCGCTGATGATTGTCTTCCACCATTCACGGTTGTTGATATACCATTGAATCGTCTTTTTGATACCGTCCTCGAACTTCGTTTCCGGCAGCCAGCCCAACTCATTGTGGATTTTTGTCGGATCGATGGCGTAGCGCATATCATGCCCTTTGCGGTCGCCGACATGCGTGATTAAACTTTCGGGTTTGCCCAGCTCTTTGCAGATGATTTTCACAATCTCGATATTCTGCTTCTCGTTGTGCCCGCCGACGTTGTAAACCTCGCCCACGCGGCCCTTGTGGATAATCAGGTCAATCGCCTTGCAGTGATCTTCCACATACAGCCAGTCGCGGACATTCAAGCCTTCGCCGTAGACCGGCAGCGGCTTATCCGCCAGCGCGTTGACAATCATCAGCGGAATCAGTTTTTCCGGAAAATGATACGGCCCGTAGTTGTTGGAGCAGCGGGAAATTGACGCCGGCAGACCGTAGGTGCGGTAATACGATTGAACCAGAAGGTCAGCGCCTGCCTTGGAACTGCTGTACGGCGAACTGGTGTGAATCGGCGTTTCTTCGGTAAAAAACAGATCGGGGCGGTCAAGCGGCAAATCGCCATACACCTCGTCTGTCGAAACCTGATGGTAACGCTGGATGCCATACTTGCGGCAAGCATCCATGAGCGTCGCCGTACCAATAATATTGGTTTTCAGGAAGATTTCCGGGTTCTCAATCGAGCGGTCAACATGCGATTCCGCCGCAAAATTGACAACAATATCAGGATGTTCTTCCTCAAACAGCTTGTAGACTGCTTCCCGGTCGCAAATATCTGCCTTCACAAAGCGGAAATTCGGGTTATCCATCATGGGCGCAAGCGTGGACAGATTGCCCGCATACGTCAGCTTGTCAAGGCAGATAATCCGATCGTCCGGGTACTTCTTGAGCATATGGAAGATGAAGTTGCTGCCAATAAAACCCGCGCCGCCAGTAACAATAATCGTCATTGTGCTTCTCCTCTTAGTACAAACGTTCCTGATATTTCCCATCCATGACATCTTTCAGGTACTGCCCGTACTGATTCTTCTTCATCACTTCATAGACCTCCATCAGCTCCTCTTTGCTGATCCAGCCGTTGAGATACGCAATTTCTTCCAGACAGCCGATTTTACGGTGCTGATGCTGCTCCACCGTCTTCACGAAGTTCGTCGCATCCACCAGGCTTTCGTGCGTGCCTGTATCCAGCCAAGTGAATCCTTGACCTAAAAGTTCAACGTTCAGCGAACCATCCTCCAGATAAATGCGGTTCAAATCCGTAATTTCCAGTTCACCACGGGCGGACGGCTTGAGGTTTTTGGCGAACTCAACCACGCGGTTGTCGTAAAAATACAAGCCTGTCACACAATAGTTGCTTTTCGGATGCGCCGGCTTTTCTTCAATGGAAATCGCCTTTCCGGCCTTGTTAAACTCAACAACGCCGAAGCGTTCCGGGTCATCCACATAGTAGCCGAAAACGGTGGCGCCCCTGCCGTTTTCCGCGTTCCGTACCGCCGCATGTAACCGCTTGTTTAGTCCATGTCCGCTGAAAATGTTGTCGCCAAGCACCATCGCCACGGAGTCACTGCCGATGAAATCCTCACCAATGATGAACGCCTGCGCCAGCCCGTCCGGCGACGGCTGAACCGCGTACGTCAGGTGCACGCCAAACTGCCGACCATCCCCCAGCAGATTCTCAAAGCGCGGCGTGTCCTGCGGCGTGGAGATAATCAGGATATCGCGAATGCCCGCATTCATCAGCACGGACATCGGATAATAAATCATCGGTTTATCGTAAACCGGCAAAAGCTGCTTTGACGTTACTTTCGTCAGCGGGTAAAGGCGCGTGCCGGAGCCGCCCGCAAGGATAATCCCCTTCATATAGCGTATTACCTCCCATATTTTGTGGCGGCAGCTATGAAACATGACGTTTGCTCGCCACTTTCTACCATCATCGCTTTAAGCATGCTTACGTTTGAATAGCTTATTTTTCAGCTGCTTGATTTCGGGAACGTGGAACAGCATGCACAGCAGAAGGTAGACAGCCACGCCAGTTGCAATTCCTGCAGCAAGGCTTACAAATGCGCCATTCAAAAGCTGAGTAACGCACTTGACGCAAGCTGCCATCACTGCCGAAAACAGAGTGGCCGGGAGAATGTCTATCAATTGCTGCTTAACCGTATAGTTTAGAATTCTTTTGGCCGCGAACATATTCAGCAGATGAGAAATCACACTGCAAATCAGCAAGGAAGACGCGAAAATCAGCACGCCTTGCCGAATCGTAACAATCAGGAAAAAGACTTCCACACATTTTTTGATGATTTCCAGCTTTAGCGGTGTGCCGCTGTCGCCAATCGCCTTAATCGCTTGAATAATCGCCAGCTGTATCGCCTGAAAGAGGTATCCAATAGCGAAAATCTGCAAATACGGGACGCATTCCAGCCACTTGTCCGTCAACAGCAGTGAAACCAACGGTTCAGCAACCGCTGCCAATCCAACCATCATAGGAAACAGCAGGAGACTGGATATTCTCACCGTTTTGGAAACCATTTTCGCGACACTGCTAACAGAATCCTGCTTTTTGGAATAAACGGGAAGTAACACCGTCTGAATCGTGCCATTCACACTTTCCATAACGGCTTGCGGAAACTGCTTGCCACGATTGAAAAATCCAAGAGCTTCTGATGAATAAATCTGGCCAATCAGCAAGCTTCTTATGTCAAGAAACAGGGCGACAATGAAATTAGATGCGAACACTTTTGCGCCAAACGGCAAAAGTCGCCGCAGGCTTTGGAATGAAAATCTTCCTTTGGGAATCCACCGAACAATACAATATGTGACAAAGCAGGTCGCGGTTTGGTTCACCAACTGCTGTATCACCAGCGCCCATGCGCCAAATCCTGCGACCGCCAAGCCAATTCCGACAGCCGCCGCCAGCAAAGCGGACACAAAGCTTGAAATGGTCAGCACTTTGAAACGCAAATCTCTTGTTACATAGGCAACCTGCACCGCATTAAACGCCCCCGGAAATAGAACGATTGCCATAACGCGCAGGAGGCTGCTTAGCTCCGATGTATGATAAATATTGCTAATAAAAGGCGCGGCGAAAAAAATTACAGCATACAGCGCCGCTGCGACAATCTCAGAGAACATGAGAATCGTGAGATAATCATTGCCATCAACGTCTTTCTTCTGAATTAACGCTGTGTTAAATCCGCCCTGAACAAATGTCGTTGCTAACGCAATAAAAATTGTCACAACTGACACTGTTCCATAGTCGGACGGTGTAAGCAGTCTGGCAAGCAATAACGTAACCAGAAAGTTAGTTCCTTGTACGGATATCCTTTCAAAAAACTTCCAGCCAAATGCGGAAGTCACTTTCTTCTCCATATTCATTTCCCTTCACGACGCGCATCCCGTCTCAGCACTTAGATTTTTCTACTATAAATAGTTGTTTTTCCGCGCGCCGTCAACATGTGCTGCGGAGAGTCTCCCCCATTTCCTTTCTTCTGCCTTCCCTGCAATGGAGCGCCGCAGCAATGAGATACAGCGGAATCGCATAACCGCCCGTGGCAGAGAGCGATTCCACCTGTGCAGCGCTCAGCAGAGCAATGAAGGCAGCCATCATAATTCTGCCTTCACGCACCCTATGCGGGTTGATTGTGCCTTTGTTTGCATAGTAAACAATCAGAAGGAATAAAGCCAGCCCAATGATGCCGAAGCAAAGGGTGACATACAAGTATCGATTGTGCGGATGTGACACGCCATAGCCGAGAATAGCTTCCATCTGCGCTGCGTCCAGTCGTCCAACCCCTGTTAGTAAATTCTGCTGGATGGCTGCAAGTGCGTTATCCCAGATGCGCGTTCTGAACGTCAGCGTCACGTCCTTGTGCAGAATGTTCACCAGAAGGAACGAAAACATGTCCATCAGGCGGGCAATGACGATTGCCCAGAACGCCGCCGCTTCCGTGAGCATCACCATCGAAATCTTGAACGGATTCCTTTTTTTCCATGTGCAGTAGAGCAGCACGAGACCGCCGATGCTAAAGCAGAACAGCCCCGTCGCCGTCCACTGCAAGATCATCGACAGAGTCGCCGCGACAGCCACGGCAATCGCAAACCGTTTTGTGAAGCGTGAACTAACGTTTGCATTCCAAAGCAGCGTGGTTGTCAACGCCAGCAGGTAAATGACGAACCACGCTGTCCGGTAACTCAGGAAGAAGTTTTGCGAATACTTCGTTGTTGCATACATCCCTGCCGGGAACAAAATCACGGTCAGGCAGTTGATGAGCACATATGCGCCCGAAACTTTTGCGACACCTTCGATGAAGGAATCGTATCCCGCGCGCAGCCCAATATAGCACACCAGTGCGATGCCCAAGTCATTCATCAGCGCGCCGAAATCCGCAATGCTGCCGCCACCAGTAAGCGTGGAGATTGGCTCCCAGAGAATCGACGCAACCACCAGCATTGTTACGCCAAATAGCCGATTAACCGGAAGTAATTGCGCGTTTTTGAACAATACGATGAGTGTAAATAGCACCAGCATGATGCGAATCATGTTCAGCAGCGTGTCAAGTATTCCCAGCGCGGGGATACCGCTGATGCAACCGGGCTTAATCAGGATTAAAAAACAGAACGAAATAAAATTCGGATTTCTGAAGTACCTCATTTTTCCCCTTCTGCCTTACCTTTCAGGTAAAGGGCTCTCAGTTTTTCAGCTTCCTGATGGATGTCATAGCCGTGGCTTTGAATCACCTCAAGCTTGTTCTCCCGCTGGGTGGTATCCGCCGCCAGCATCGCATCTGCCCACTGCTGCGCGGTTGCCTCTCGCGGCAGATAGGTGAACAGCGATTCATCAACGCACGCTTCCTGCGGCACAACCTCCGCTGTCGCAAAAGTTTTCAAGCCTGCGGCTTGCGCTTCAATATAGACAATACCCAATCCCTCAAAGCGTGACGGCAGTACAAACGCATCCATCGCCTGCATCAAATCCGGCACATCGGTGCGCAGACCGAGGAACAGCACACTATCCGTCAGCCCCTTCGCCTGCACCATGCGGCGGGTTTCCTCCTCCAATTCGCCCTGCCCGACGAACATCAGCACCGCGTTCGGTCTTTTTTCTTTAACTTTCGCGAAAATTTCCACGGTGAACTGCGGATTTTTCTGATATGTCAGCCGCCCGACCACGCCCACCACAAACTTGTCCGTCAGCCCCATTTGCGCCCGGATGTGTCGGCGCGTTTCCGGATGATAGACGTATTTCTCTGCCTCAATCGCGTTTTTCAGCACGGTATACGGATGCTTGCCGTACAGGTGGTCGCCTGCATCCTTGGAGCACGCCAGGCGGAGCGTCGCAAAGCGATTCAGCAGCACGCGGAACAGCCGATAGTGCGGTTTGGCCGAAGCGCCGGTCATATACGCCATGTGTGCGTGGCAAACGCGCACTTTCACGCCGCACAGCTTGGCAATCCACAGGTACAAAAACGACCATTCTTCAAAATGAACATGCACCGCGTCGTAGTGTCCCTGTTGAATCACCCGGCGCATTTCCTTGATATTTTTCAGCAGGCTTTGCTTTTTGGGCGTGACATAAAACGTGTGAAAGCCCGCTTTTTCAAACCGTTCCTGCAAAAGATGCGGCTTGCCGATGCTTTCGCCAACAATGTCAAATGCTATTCCCGGCATCGGCTGGTTTGCGCAATAGTTTGCAATCACGAATCCAACGCCGCCGCCGTTAAACCCATAGGTAATATGCAGAATCTTCATAAGCTGCTTCACATTCCATCTTGATTTTTGTCAATTCGCCGAATTGCCCGCGCCTTCACACGACTGCAGCGCTTGTTCAAGCCACTGCCGGGAATCTGCTGCCTGTGCCGCCATCCGCGCATCCGCGGTTTGGAAACAGCCGTCGCTGATGATTTCCGTTGTGGCATCCTCGCCCGGCACAACCAGCCGATTCTGCATATTTGCCGTTTGCAGCAGCGTATGAATGCGGCTGTTCTGCCCGCGTTTGTCACCCTCCTTGAACCGCTGGAGGACGTTGAACTGCTTATGGAAGCGAATCGAAAACAGCGTGCAGTGGAACGAATCGGTTAATACATAATCTGCATTTTCCACAAGTCCGAGCCATTCGCGCGGGCCGACGGGCTCCTTGACGGTTCCCGGCTTCTTGAAGTCCGCAGCGACCATCGGCAGCATCCGAATCGTCAGATGCTTTTCCCGTGCGATTTTCTCTGCGGTTTCCAAATATCGCGCATTTTCACTGAGAAAATAACAGAACAGGTACTTTTGTTCGCTGTCAATCGGCTTCGCAAGCGTTTGCCAATGCGCCATGCTCACCAACAGCGTGGGGTCAACCGCCACCATCACCTGTTTGCCTGTCAATTCACGCACGATTTCCGCCCCGCGCTTTTCCCGCACAGAGACGTAGCGGAACGGAGCAATCGCCTTGCGGAGCCGCTGCTGGCATCTGTGCGGGATTTCCATCACGCCGAAGCTGGGCGCGTACGCGATTTTGCGGCGGCTATCCTGCACAAACTCCAGAAAATAGTAAGGATCATAGAGGTATGGATTCCAAATCTGGTCGCTTCCGCAGACGAATACGGCATCATCACCGCAAATCCGAGCAATTTCTGACGCAGTGAAGCACGGCGGCGTAATCAGCATATGCTGCGCACGAAAATCATCAAACAGGGAGAGGTTGTTGACAGCTTCGGACGCGCCGTTCTTCTTCATCAGATATTCGTTGATTTTGTACTGTATGGTTTCTTTTAGGCTGTGATTGATGAACTTCAGCTTCCACATATCCGCCTTTGTGGGCTTATAATTCAAGACGCTGCACGCATACCCCATGTCGCTGATGGTATGTTGAAGCGCGTAGGCCTGCAGTACGCTGCCGTAATTATTGCCCCGATACCACGTTTGTGTGTATACTTTCATCATCAATTTCCTCTTCTTTTCAGGTTCGCGTATAAAACCAGCAGTTTCGCCACATAGCCGGACGCATCGAAGAGTTTTTTCGCGTTGGCGACGGATTTTTCTGCCATCCGCTGATATTCCTCGTCGCTCAAGCGCATCACACGCCCGATAGCATTCGCCAGTGCGGCTTCGTCCTTCATCGGGCTGATGAAACCCGTTTCGCCATCAACAATATTCTCCGGCAGACCACCGGCGTTTGTCGCAACAACGGGCTTCCCCATCGCCTGCGCTTCGCACGCGGTATAACCGCTGGCTTCGTACCACTCGGACGGCACGACCACGCAGGCGCAGTTGCGCACATACTGCCAGAGGTTTTCGCCGGACTGGAAGCCGACCATCGTTACCCGCTGGTTTAGGTGATGCGCTTCGATTTCCGCGCGGATGGCATCTTCCTCCGGGCCAGTGCCGACAATGATAAGCGGAACATTTTCCAGCTTCTCCATTGCCCGAACCAGCGTCAGGATACCCTTTTCCGCCGAAAGCCGCCCATAATACAGCACATAATCGCCGCGTTTGCCCTGCACGGCGTACTTTGTATCCGCCGGAAGGAAGTTTTTCATGTGCACAATGGGCGATTTTGTCAGTCCAGACGCTTCCAGCTTGTTCTTGTAACACTCGGACGGCGTGATAAACAGGTCGATTTTCCTGTACAGCCCGCTGCGCTTGTTGAAATCGCTCTCGATGGCGGCCATCAGGCACTTCGCCCGCGAATCCTTGAAGCACACACGCTTGACGCAGTTCCAGTAATTCCCATGCAGGCACGCTTCGCAGATTTTCCCGTGGTCGAGCATGACATGATTCGGGCAGACGCAGTTGAGGTCGTGCATGGTGAGGACGACCGGGATGCCGTGCTTTTTCGCCGCATCAACGATGGAAGCGGTCAGCACGCGGTGGAAGAGGTTGATGTGGATGATATCCGGCTTTTCCTTTTCAATCAGCGCAGAGATTTTTTTCTTTGCTTCAAAGGAATACACCATGCGGAAGGCGGCTTTCAGCTTCTGCGCGGCGGTTAACTCCCCGTTAAACTCCACATTGCTGACGAAATACGCGCTTTGTTCGCAGGGCAGGTTCTTTTCATCCTGCATGGCGAAAAAGATGACTTCGTGCCCCGCCTGCCGCAGCAAATCCGCCAAACCGAAAAAGTAGGTTTCCGACCCGCCGTGCATATTAAAGTATTTGTTTACAAGCAGTATCTTCATGCCGCGCCTCCTTATCTCCGGCGCAGCTTACGCACCGCGTTCCGCAGCGGCTTGTACAGCCCAACGGCAACCAGCGCTTGCGTTACGCGCAGCTTTATGCCATTTTCATGCACAATATACTGATTCAGGTTCGTCTCAATCGGCGTAACATCCAGCTGTGAAAAAAACTGCGCCCGATGCGCATTTTCCTTGCCCGCGCGCACCAGCATCGAATTGTTGGCGCACACCCGCTCCAGCGGATATTCCTCCATGAACCACGCGCTTGCGGCTTTATCCACCCAATCTTTGCCTTTTTGAGTGTTGACAATCAGCGCGGAAATTCCCTGATTTTCGCTTTGCTGGATAAGCCGTTCCCCTGCCTTCCAGAGGTCGCCGACGACGATATCCGCGCTGCCGTTGTCGCCCTTAAACTCGCAATGATAGCAGCTTTGGCGGTACGTCAGACCTTGGAGCATCGCCAGCACATACGGATTCTGCCGATAGCTCATTTCCTGATGCCGCTTGCCGGATTTTGTCGTCAGCACAAAATACGGCATCGTCCAGCCGACCGGCGTCTTACTGCGGAAGTTCACATTGCGGATTTTCTCGCCGTACTGCGCCGCTTTCGCATCCCGGTAGCGCTGCCAGACGCCCGCCGTGGGTGCGCCCTCGCAAATCAGCGCAACCAGCAGCAGATTTTCCGGATTGCCCGTCACTGCCGCGCACGCCGCGCACTGGCAGGGCGTGCCGCAGAACATGACGGGCGTCCCCGCCTTCAGCAGGCCACGAACCGTCGCCAAGCAATTGCCAATGTCGCTTTGCACATACTTGGAACTGCGCATCCGTTCAATATCTTCCAGCTTATTGGAGACGATGTGCACCGCGTCCATCTGCTCATTCCACACGCAGCCGCACACATAGCCGCCCTGCCGCAGCATTTCCTGCGCCAGCGGGAAGAACATGCCCCCGGATGCCGACGCTTTGCGCGCCTGTGTATCCAGCTGATACGCCGCATAGCAGCCTTCCTTGCCCAGCGGCGTATGATTTTTGTCCGCGTGCTGATGGATGCACACGCGGTCGCACCTGCCGCAGCCGATGCAGCGCGCCTCGTCAATTTCGGGGATGTAGCTGCCATCCGCTGCCTGCGTCATATGCACCGCGCCGCGCGGGCAGACGTTGACGCACGCGCCGCAGCCGTAGCAGTCTTTCAGCAAATCAAAATCAAGCATCGTGTTCTCCTATCGGCTCATTTTTTGTTCATCCTCTGTTTCAAATTCCTCGCCAGCGGGTAAATCTTGGTGTGAACGAAGGAGATGCAGTCCACCATCAGCCCCTCCGGCATGGCGCTCGTGACAGCACTGAGCACCTTCTGCGGCGCGGTGCGGTCGTCGGGCTTCATCGGCGTATCCTTCCACGGGCTTTTCGCCTTGTATGCCAGATACGTCTTGGCATACGGGTGCTTGCAGCCCTCCACCCACGGGCGGATGCTCATGCGAAAGCACGACTGGAAGTGGACAATCGCCGGATTCTCCACCGCTTCCCGGTACTGCGCGGGGTCGCCCGGCACAGGCGGCTTTCGCAGTTTGATGAGGTTCTTGTAATCAAACGCGAAAAAGACCGTCATGCAGTTGTATTTGGGGTGCAGGATGCCCGAACGCCCCAGCTTGCTCAGCACACCGTTCTGCACGCCCTGATCCACAAAGGTGATATCGCCCTGATTCTCCCGGATGTAGCGCAGGAACATATCCTCGACGTTGTTTTTGCGCCACGCGTCCAAATCCACCAGCAGAACGCCGTTGTTGATGTAGTTGTCCGTCGGCTGAAGTCCCAGATTGGTGCGGTAGGCGGCACCGCGGCAGTCATCCACGCCATAGAGCCACTTGTCGCCCATATCCATTTCCCACAGGGGCGTCAAGTCCTGCATGACCAGCGTATCGCAGTCAATAAACAGCACCTTTTTCACTGTTTCGGGCAGCATGGAGGGCAGGAACAGGCGGTAGAACGTGCTGATGTTCCAGCGGCCGACGTTGATTTCAGTGGCGGAGCGCTTCTCAATGTCCGGATGCGCCAGATACGTCAGCGTGCGGCCGAACGAGGCAATCATGTTCTCCAGCTTCTGCTTGTTCTCTGCTGAAATCTGGTTGTCAATCAGGTAGAGGTTGAGTTCCTTGACGTTCCGGTTGTGCTCCAAGAGCGACAGTATGGAAATTCCTGCAATCTCGCAGTAGCTGTCGCTGGAAGAATAGACGATATCCATACCTACCTCACAATCCCTTTGTTGTGATTTCCAATTATTTGCGTAGTTCTTCCACCATCAAGTCCATTCGATTACGGACAATCGAATAGGCGGGAATGTCCTGAGAAACCACGCATCCTGCGCCGATGACAGAGTGTTCTCCAATGGTAACGCCCTTCAGAATAACAGTATTTGTGCAAATCCAGCAACCCCCCCAATTTTTACCGGAGCAATACTGTATCCCTGGTTTCGGATGATTTCATTCCGGTCTGCAAATCGATGATTCTGGTCATATATCTTTACATTTTCGCCGAAAATACAATTATCACCGATTTCAACGCTTTCTAGACAGTTGATAGAGCATCCACGGTTAAAGAAAACATTGTGTCCAACCGCAATCCGGGCACCTTTTCCCAGATATACGCCGAAATTTCTACGAAAAGTAGAGTCAAACGGGAATACAAATCTCCCTCCAAACAAGACTCTGTACAGCAGGGTCTTAACCAGAGAGCGGATTCTCCAATACATTCTCAGTATAATCATTTTTGTTCCTCTTAGAGATCTTTATAGTCCTGAAAACTCATCAGGTGCAAGTCCTTTTCACTGATAATGAGGTTCTCCTTGCCGCCAATCAACTCAAAAGGCCATTCAATGCCGATATCCGGGTCGTTGTACATGATGCCGGAATCGCCCTTGCCATAGAACACCTCGGCGCACTTGTAGCTGACCACGGAATCCTCAATGACCAGATAGCCGTGCCCGAAATACTGCGGCACAAGCAGCATCTCCGTGTTTTCGCCCGTGAGGTGGAAGCCGCGCCACTGCCCGAACGTTGGCGAATCCGGGCGCAAATCCACAATCACGTCATACACATGGCCGGAGATGCAGCGCACCAGCTTCGCCTGCTGTTTAACCAGCTGGAAGTGCGTCGCGCGAATCACGCCGCGCTTGGAAATGGTGTAGAACACTTCCTTCAAATCGTGGTCAATGCCATTCGCGCGGAAGGTGTCAACATTGTAATCCTTAATCAAGCCGCCGCGGTTGTCCGTGGCATAAAAAGGCTTGATGCGGTACGCACCCTGCAAATCCAGCGGCTGAAAATCAAACTTCTGCACCATTTTATGCTTCCTCCCGAATATAATCCGCCGTCATCTTGATGCCCTGCGCAAACGGAATCTGATTGACATAGCCCGTGTCCCGTTCAACCTTCTTCAAATCGAACTGGTCGTAGGAGACGTTCACACCCTTGAAGGGCAAATCCCCCAGCCCAATTTCAGCCGCCGGGTCAACCAAATCCCGCATTTCCAGCAAGAACTCCCGCAGCGGCTTAGGCTCACCAGAACCGATGTAGTAGCGGTTGAACGGCTTGCCTTTTTCCGCCACGGCGATGATGGCGTTGATGGCATCGGTGATATAAATGAAGTCGTACGTCTGATACCCCGCCGTGAAGGAGCAATGCTCTTTGTGGATGAGCTTGCGGATGGCGGTGTAAATCATCCGCGCGGATTTTTCACCCACGCCATAGATGTTGGTGATGATGACCGGGATGAATTCCACACCGGTCATTTTGGCGACCGTTTCGCCCATCAGGTGCGCCGCCAGCTTGCCCGTGCCGTAGATGTAGCCGCCCGCCGGGTCAATATCATCCGACTGAAGATACTCGTAGGTTTCCATCTCGTTGATGCTGGATGCATACACCACGCGCTTGCAGCCCACCTCGGCGCACAGCTTGATGTAGTCGCACGTCAGCTTGACGTTCGACAGCTGCACATCATAATCCGCGCGCGCAGGCCCGGATGTGCCCGCCCACGCCAAGTGGAAGAAGCAGTGATAATCCGCCGCGGGAATCTCCTTCGCAAGGGCAGGCACGTCCTTGTTCAGCACGCTGATGCAGGTGACGCGCGGGTCATCCGCCAGCACATCATCAAAGCGGACATCCAGTGCCGTGACACGGCAGCCCTTTGCCAGCAGCGCATTCACCAGCGTTTTGCCGATAAAACCGTTTGCACCGGTAACGATTACATTCTCCATCTTATTCTCCTGCCGACAAAAATGCCGTGATTTCTTCGTCCATGCACGCGCGAACATCGCCGCCGGACAGATAGCACTTGCTCCATTCGGCAACTTTCTCAATCGCCGTGTCCAGATTCCAGTGGGGCTTCCAGCCAAACGTCGTCTTGAGCTTGGCGCAGTCCAGCTTCAGGAAGTTCGCCTCGTGCGGGCCGCCGTCATAGCGGTTGACCCACTTCATGCCCTCGCCCCACTTGCGCACGAACAAATCCACCAACGCGCCGGTCTGGAAGCAGTCCACATCATCCGGGCCAACGTTATAATAGCCAGCGTACTTGCCGTCCTCGTACTGCATGGCGGCAATCATCAGGTAGGCATACAGCGGCTCCAGCACATGCTGATACGGGCGGGTGGAGAACGGGTTGCGCACCACAATATCCTCCTGCTTCATCGCCGCGCGGATGCAGTCCGGGATGATGCGGTCGTTGGCGAAGTCGCCGCCGCCGATGACATTGCCCGCGCGCGCTGTGGAGATTGCTACGCGCCCATCAGCAAAAAAGCTGTTCTTGTAGCTGTGCGTCACCAGCTCCGAGCAGGACTTGGAATTGGAGTACGGGTCGAAGCCGTCCAGCTCCTCGTTCTCGCGGTAGCCCCACGCCCACTCCTTGTTCAGGTACACCTTGTCGGTCGTCACATTCAGGAAGGACTTGACGCAATGGCTGTTTCGCACGCACTCCAGAATATTCACCGTGCCCATGACGTTCGTTTCATAGGTGTAAGCAGGATTTTTGTAGCTGTCACGAACGATGGGCTGCGCCGCCAGATGCAGCACAATCTCCGGCTGTGCGGCGTCAAACGCGGCCTTCAGCGTCGCATAATCGCGGATATCGCCGATAACCGAGTGCGCATCCTGCGCAATATCAGCGATTTCAAACAAGGACGGCGACGTAGGGGGATTCAGTGAATACCCCGTAACAATCGCCCCGGCATTGGCGAGCACCTTGCACAGCCACGAGCCCTTGAAGCCGGTATGTCCCGTCACGAACACTTTCTTGCCCTGATAAAACGACAAATCGAACTGCTTCATTTCTCCCACACCTTCCACGGCGCATTGCCCGACGCCCACAGCTGCTCCAGCTTCTGTTTCTCCCGCAGCGTGTCCATGCACTGCCAGAAGCCTTGGTGGATGTACCCCACCAGCTGTTTCTGTGCGACAAGTTTGGTCAGCGGGCCTTTCTCAAACACGGTTTCATCGCCCTCAATCAGGTCAAACAGCTCCGGCTGGAATACCATGAAGCCGATGTTGATGAGGTCGCCGTCCATGTCCGACTTCTCGCGGAAAGCGTCAATCACGCTATTCGCACCGACTTCCACCACGCCCTTGTTCTGCCCGAAGTTGTACATCGACATGGTGCCGATTTTCCCGTGTGCCTGATGGAATGCCACCAGTTCCGCAATGTTCACGTCGCCCACCGCGTCGCCATAGGTCAGCATGAACGGCTCATTGCCGATATACTCGCGGATACGCTTGACGCGCCCCCCTGTCTGGGTATTTAAGCCAGTGTCGACAACCGTCACGCGCCACGGCTCGGCGTGCTTGTTGTGCACAATCATCTCGTTCGTGCCATGCGTGTAATCGAACGTGATGTCGGAGGTGTGCAGGAAGTAATCCGCAAACCACTCTTTGATGACGTGCTGCTTGTAGCCCGCGCAAATCACAAATTCGTTGTAGCCATAGGCAGAATATGTCTTCATGATATGCCACAGGATGGGCATACCGCCAATCTCAATCATGGGCTTGGGCTTGAATGCGGATTCCTCGGAAATTCGTGTGCCGAAGCCGCCGGCAAGAATGACAACTTTCATCATTTTCCTCCTCATCGCGTCGGATGTTCAATACAAGCCTTGTTTACCGCAGTCCGCAAACCAGTCGCGGAAGGTGTCCTCCAGCCCCGCGTGGAACGCATAGCCGCTCTCCGCCAGCTTTTGGCCGCTGATGTTCGTGCTCACCATCAGTTTCTTCACGCGCGCCGGGTGAATGCCGACTTTCTTGCCGCCGATGGGACCAAGAATCGTCGCTGCGGTCATCAGCAGGCCGCCCGGAATCAGCGGAATATGGCGCTTCATCCCGGTCGCAGCCTGCATGGCGCTGCATATCTGCTCGATGGTGTATGCCGGCTCGAACGTGCAGTTGTACACATCCACACCCGGAAAATCATGGTCAATCATCCGATATTGGAAGAAACGCACCAGTTCCTTCACATAAATGCACGCCTTCACCGTGTCCTTGCGCCCGGCATAGAAGAAATAGTGCTTCTTCTGGCTGTTGTACAAGCGGGTCATATTGCCATGCTCACCCTTGCCATACACAATGCCCGGTCGCACAATCGTCAGTTCGCGGTTTGCTTCCTTTGCCTGCCAAATCTGGTGGATTTTCTCCGCCACCAGCTTGCTGATGCCGTATGGCGTGTTTGGCGTAGGCAGCGTGTCCTCCGTTTTCAGCTCCTCCGCCGCACCATAGGGCGCAATGGAACTGGTGAAGAGGATTTTGCGGATGCCGTGCTGCTCCGCAAAGGCGGTCACATTCTCCGCGCCGCGAATGTTCGTCTCGAAATAGGCGTAATCCGGATGTCCCGGCGTCCTGTGCACCGCCGCAAGGTTGAAAATCACATCATCCGGCGTTGGCGTGAAATCAAGAGCAATCGGCTTGCGCACATCCACGCGGCGATAGATGACCCCCTCGTTTTTCTCCACGACGCCGGGCACAACGCCCTCTTCGCCGGGCATGACCAAATCCAAATCGTAAATGCAGTCGCCGGGCTTTACGCACGCATCCTTCAAGCGGTGAATCAGGTGTGTGCCGATGAAGCCGGAACCGCCGAAAATCAGGTAATTCATTGCTTTGCCCTCACTTCGCACCGTCCCTGCGGAGGACAGCAACTACGGTTTTCAGCAGAATCTTGCAGTCCAGCCATATCGACGCCTGGCGGATGTATGTCATCTCCATCTGCTGCCGATGCCCGCTCTGGTAGGTCGCATTGTTGCGCGCGTATGCCTGCCAATAGCCGGTCACGCCCGGCTTGACGGACAGCAGCACATCCGCCGAATCCGCATAATACTGCTGGATTTCCGATTTCAGCAGCGGCCGCGGTCCGACGAGGCTCATTTCGCCCGCAAGAACATTGAACAGCTGCGGCAGCTCGTCCAAACTCGTTTTGCGCAGGAAATTGCCTACCGGCGTGATGCGCGGATCATTGTCGATTTTGAACTCCGTATGATACTGGCGCTTCTGCTCCTCGCTCAGCTGATCAATCATCTGGTCAGCATTCCGGTACATGCTCCTGAATTTCCACATTTTGAACGGCTTGCCATTCTTGCCGATACGCACCTGCCCGTAGATGACAGCGCCGGGATCACCCAGATAGACAATGACGGAAAGAATCAGGAACAGCGGCGAAAGTACGATAACCGCCATTGCCGTCACCGTCAGGTCGAACGCCCGCTTGACGGCACGATAGCCAAGTTTATTCGCGCCCGTGCGGGATGCTGCCGGTTCTATCGCCTGTTCTGGCAGTCCATGCTGCATATGATTACACGCTCCCCTATTCAGTCGTACTTAGTCGCGCTGGAAAATATCGCGCGTATACACCCTGTCCTGCACATCATCAAGCGCCTTGTCGTAGCGGTTCGCCACGATGATGCGGCTCATTGCCTTGAATTGCGCCAAGTCGTTGACCACCCTGCTGCCGGAAAACGTTTCACCATCCGGCAGTGTCGGCTCGTAAATCACGATGGATGCGCCTTTCGCTTTCAGGCGCTGCATCACGCCCTGTATGCTGCTTTGGCGGAAGTTGTCGCTGCCGTGCTTCATCGTCAGGCGATAGACGCCAATAACGGGATGATTTTCCGTCGTCAGCGCCATCACGCGGTCGGCAATAAAGTCCTTGCGCGTCTTGTTGCTCTCGACAATGGCGGAAATCATGTTCTGCGGCACATCAGCGTAATTCGCCAGCAGCTGCTTGGTGTCCTTGGGCAGGCAGTAGCCGCCATAGCCGAACGACGGATTGTTGTAATGGCTGCCGATGCGCGGGTCGAGACACACGCCATCCAAAATCTGCCGTGTGTTCAAGCCTTTGCTCTCCGCGTAGGTGTCCAGCTCATTGAAGTACGCCACGCGCAGCGCCAAATAGGTGTTGGCGAACAGCTTGACCGCCTCCGCCTCGCTGAAGCCCATCAGCAGCGTGTCAACGTTCGGCTTTTCCGCGCCTTCCTGCAATAGCGCAGCGAACGCGCGGGCGGACGCGGTCAGGTGCGTATCCTGCATGTCCGTGCCGACAATGATGCGGCTTGGGTACAGGCTGTCCTCCATTGCGTGTGATTCGCGCAGGAACTCCGGGCTGAAGAGGATGTTCCTGTTATGGAATTTCTCGCGCACCGACGCCGTGTACCCGACCGGGACGGTGGATTTGATGACCACCGCCGCATCCGGATTGCACTGCGTGACCAGCCCGATAACCTCCTCCACCGCCGCCGTCTGGAAGCGCTGGGTAACATCATCGTAATTCGTCGGGACAGCAATGACGACGAAGTCCGCATCGGCATAGGCGGCTTGGGCGTCGAGCGTTGCGCTCAGTTGCAGGGGCGTGTGCGACAAAACCTGCTGCATCACGTCATCCCGCACAGGCGATTGGCGGCGATTAATCATGCTGATTTTTTCCGGCACAATATCCACCACTGTCACCTGATGATGCTGGGACAGCAGCACCGCCATCGCCATGCCGACGTAGCCTGCGCCAGCAACCGCAATCTTGTAGGCTCTCATGCTGTCCCCCCATCGTCTCGTTTTTGAAAAAAAGTTCGTCATGCAAACATTGCGGCGAACCAGCTGCCGACAGGTACATACCTATCAAGCATTTTCCATTATACCATGCAAACCGTTATTTGGCAAGTAAATCTCGATTAATTTTGTGGAAAATGCAGTTTTATCAGCTTTTCTTCCTATTATATATTTCCGAGTGTGGCAACGTTCGTCGCCTTATGAGAATGCACCCAGATGCGCCGCGAATTTGAAACGGGATAATATGAAACGCGAAAAAAGCGTGGTGACGTCCTTGGCACACACACGCTTCCGATGATATCTTTGTATTTTCCCGTCCAGCGGCATATTTATGCACGCTTTTTATTCGCCCGTGCCCGCAAAAACCGTCCATACCGTGCCGAAAGTCAGCTTCCAGTCCAGCAGGAAGCTGCGATCGCGGATGTAGCGCATATCCATGTCCATCCACTCGTCAAACGTCACGTCATTGCGGTTCGGCTGAATCTGCCAAATGCAGGTCAGACCGGGACGGACATACAGGCGCTGGCGCTCGTAATCCGTATACGCCGCCACTTCGCACGGCAGCGGCGGACGCGGACCGACGATGCTCATGCTGCCAACCAGAATATCCCACAACTGAGGCAGCTCGTCGATGCCGCACTTGCGGATGAAATGCCCCACACGGGTGATGCGCGGGTCATCCTTGTGCTTGAAAATCGGGCCATTCATCTCTGTGCTGCGCTTCAAATCCGCCAGCTTCGCCTCAGCGTCCACGCACATGGAGCGGAATTTGTGGATGCGGAACTCCTTGCCGTCAATGCCGCTGCGCACCTGCGTAAAAATCGGCGAGCCGCTCGGATCATCAATGACAATCGCGAGCGCTACAATCAGCATCAGCGGCGAAAGCACAATCAGCGCCAGCAGGGAGAAGAAAATATCCTGCGCGCGTTTCAGCGCCCGATAGACCGGTTTTTCCTTGCGCACCTGCTCACGATTGAGCCAAATCTGCTCGCGCGTGGTCGTCGCCGACTGCTGTACCGTTGCTTCCGTCATCGCCGCCATCCACCTCCCATCCACCGTTGCTGTTTTTGCGGTCGGCAAATTTTTACGTTATCTTCTGTCCGACGAATCGTACGCAAAAATCACTTGAACCACCTTGCTTATTTTACCACACATGTTTCGGCGTGTCAATTGCCTTCCAGGAAAATCCGTGCCGTCTGTATTTTTCCTGCTTTTTTGCTTTTTCTTCCGAAAATGCAGGAAAACTTGCTGATTTTGTCGTATAATAAGGAAGGGGCATGACCAACATCGTCGGTTTTGCGTGGGAATCCGCGCTTTTTGCCCTTCGCAATCACACAATGCAGCCACGGAAGGAGATGACGCTCATGCAGCCCAAACTACCGCAAGACGAACGCTACGAGCAGCGTCCGGACGGCACAATCCGCCGTTTCCGGCAGCAGACGCCGCCCGCGCAGAGCACCTATATTCCCCAGCCGCCGCCCGATGAGCCGCCGCGCCGCCGCAAGCGGGAAAAGCACCGCCGTCGCCGCGTCTGCCTGTACGTTTTCGCGCTGATTGGCGTGGCGTTCGTCGCCGTGGAAATCTTCCGCTATCTGATTGTGCCGCTGCTCGTTCAGCTGCACATCTGGACAGGAGGTCGCCTGTGAAACGCATCGGAAAGTGGTTGTTGGGGCTGATTACCTCCGCGCTGACGCTCGTACTGGTGATTGTGCTGCTGCCGTACGCCGCGAAGTGGATCGCGCGCATCATGCCGGATGAGTCTGCCGCGGCGATTCGCGCATCCGTCGTGCTGTCGCAGAAGCTGGAGCAGAGCGCGAAGCTGGAAACGCTGCACGTCACCGAAGAAGGCGCGCTGAACTACGAAATCAAGGCGGCATTCCTCGGCACAGTGGCGAGCATCAACGCCGATTACACCTATGAGGGCAGTTTCGGCATTGATTTGCAGCAGGTGACCATGACACGCGACGGGTCTGTGCTGACGCTGACGCTGCCCGCGCCGGAGCTGCTGCTGGACTCCCTCACGCCAGCGGACATCACGCGCGATTCGGCGCTGTACCCGTATCTGGACGACAACGACTTGCAGCGTGTTTTGGAGGATGAACGGGTTTCCTGCCGCGAACGGTATCTTTCCGGCGAGCGCGCAGCGGAACTCTGGGACGCGACCGTCGCGGCGATGGAGGCGACCGTTGCGCAGTGGATGGCGGACGCGGGCGGGTTCACTGTCCGCTATGAGCGCGCGGAATGATTTTTGGTTCTTCACGGAAAGTTGGGGGAGCAAACAAGTGCTTAGGCGAAGCACCAAAAAGCTGCACGCGGAAGGAGCATGAAAGCGCGACCAACTCAATCGCGAAAAGGGGTCAAGGGGGGACTTCGTCCCTTTTCGTCTGCCCCTTGCAGGGTCAAGGGACGGCGTCCCTTGTGGGGTTTGGGGCAACGCCCCAACTGTTCCGCGGGCGACCAATCCCAAGGAAGTCGCCAACAAAGGCGCAGGCAGCGAAGCGTTCCTGCCAGTAACTTTGCGCGTCCGCAGACGCGCCCTCAAGCTGCTCTTCCCCCGAGATTCCGTGAAGAACCTGATTTTTTCGTGCTTTTCCGCTTGACAAGCGCGCCGATGTGCGTATAATAGGTTTGTATATTTATGCGTCTATTCCGCATAAATGGAGGAGGAATATCATGGCATGGACGGTCTTTATTGATGGCAAGGAAGGCACAACAGGCCTTCGGATTTTCGATCGGCTGGCGGAGCGCGGGGAGTTTTCGCTCCTGACGCTCCCGGAGGAAAAGCGCAAGGACGCCGATGCCCGACGCGAAGCCATTCACGCCGCCGACATTGCCATTCTCTGCCTGCCGGACGCTGCTGCACGGGAATCCGTCGCGCTGGCGGAAGGCAGCAATACGCGCATTCTGGATACCTCGACGGCGCACCGCGTTGCCCCCGGCTGGGCGTACGGCTTCCCGGAATTGTCCAAGAAGCATCGGGCTGCCGTCGCCTCCGGGCAATACGTCGCCGTGCCGGGCTGCCACGCCAGCGGGTTCATTGCGCTCGCCGCGCCGCTGGTCGCCGCGGGGCTGATTCCGGCGGACGCGCTGCTGTCCTGCTTCTCCCTGACCGGGTACAGCGGCGGCGGCAAGAAGATGATTGCCCAGTACGAGGCGGACACTCGCACGCCTGATCTCGATGCGCCCCGCCCCTACGGCTTGACGCAATCGCACAAGCACCTGCCCGAAATGCAGCAGATTTCTTGTCTGACCCACGCGCCGATTTTCGCGCCGATTGTGGCGGATTATTACGCTGGGATGCAGGTGACGATTCCGCTGTTCCGCCAGCAGTTGAACTGCGCGCACCCGGTGGCGGAGCTGACCGCGTGCCTGAAGGCGCACTATGCTTCCTCCCCCATCGTGTCTGTGCTGGACGCGCAGGACGTGGCGGCGTTCGGCGGCTTCATCCCCGCGAACGCTCTGGCGGGCAAGGACAGCATGAAGCTGATGGTGCTGGGCAATGACGACCGCATCGAGCTGGTCAGCCTGTTCGACAACCTCGGCAAGGGGTCGTCCGGCGCGGCCATTGAGTGCCTGAACCTGATGACAGGCGCACCCGAAACGACAGGACTGAATCTGTAAGCATATAAAATATGGAGGAAAAGCATATGGAGCATATTTCGGGCGGCGTATGTGCCGCGAAGGGATTTCAGGCGGGCGGCATTCACTGCGGCATCCGCAAGAACCGCGGCAAGCGCGACATCAGCATGATTGTGAGCGAAGTCCCTGCTTCGGCGGCGGCGGTGTACACGAGCAATCTGGTCAAGGGTGCGCCCATTTACGTCACCCAGCGGAACTTGGCGGGCGGCATTGCGCAGCTGGCCGTCTGCAACAGCGGCAACGCGAACACCTGCAACGCCGACGGCGAAGAAGTCGCGTGGCAGATGTGCAAACTGGCGGGCAAGGCGGCGGGCATCGACCCGCACCACGTTATTGTCGCGTCTACGGGCGTGATTGGGCAGCCGCTGTCCATCGAACCGATCGCCCAGCACATGAATGAACTGTATGCCGCTGTGAAGGTCAATGGCAGTCAGGAAGCGGCGGAGGGCATCATGACGACCGACACGCGGCTGAAGGAAGTCGCGGTGTCTTTCGTGGTGGACGGCAAGGTCTGCCACCTCGGCGGCATCGCGAAGGGGTCGGGCATGATTCACCCGAATCTGGCGACGATGCTCGTTTTCCTCACTTGCGACGCGGCAATTTCCCCCGCGATGCTCCGCAAGGCGCTGTCGGACAACGTGAAGGACACGTTCAACATGGTCAGCGTCGATGGCGACACATCCACCAACGACATGGTGTCCATCATGGCGAACGGCCTGGCGGGCAACACGCCCATTGACAGTGAAAACGCGGATTACGCCGTGTTCTGCGCCGCGCTGAACGAGGTGACGACCGCCCTGTGCCGCATGATTGCCAAGGACGGCGAAGGCGCGTCGCGGCTGCTGACGTGCGTGGTGACGGGCGGCAAAACCGTGCGGGACGCCAAGCTCGCCGCGAAGTCCGTCATCTGCTCCAGCCTGCTGAAGGCCGCCATTTTCGGCGCGGATGCGAACTGGGGGCGCGTGCTGTGCGCGCTGGGCTACTCCGGCGCGGAAATCGACGTGAAGAAGGTGGATGTTGCCTTCCGCAGCGCCGTCGGCTCGATTGACGTGTGCAAAAACGGCGCGTCCATCGACTTCAGCGAAGAAAAAGCGAAGGAAATCCTGCTGGAGGACGAGGTGGATGTCGTCGTCACCCTGCACGACGGCGACGCCTCCGCCACCGCTTGGGGCTGCGACCTGACGTACGATTACGTCAAAATCAACGGCGACTATCGGAGCTGAAAGGACGAATCAATATGCAGATGTACAACGGCATGACGAACCGCCAGCGCGCGCAGGTGCTGGTCGAGGCGCTGCCCTATATCCAGAAGTATAACGGCAAAATCGTCGTCGTCAAGTACGGCGGCAACGCCATGATCAACGAGGAGCTCAAGCACGATGTCATGCGCGACATGGTGCTGATGAGCCTCATCGGGGTCAAAATGGTGCTGGTGCACGGCGGCGGCCCGGAAATTTCCAGTATGCTCAAGCGCGTCGGTAAGGAGACGGAGTTCGTCAACGGTCTGCGCGTGACGGACGAAGAAACGAGCGAAATCGTCCAAATGGTGCTGGCGGGCAAAATCAACAAATCGCTGGTGGCGAAGCTGGACAACCTCGGCGGGCGCGCGATGGGCATCTGCGGCATGGACGGCGGGCTCATCAAGGCGCAGATGATTGACCCCAAGCTCGGCTACGTCGGCAAAATCAACAGCGTCAACCCGCAGCCGATTCTCGATCTGCTGGAAAAGGGGTATATCCCTGTCGTTTCCACCATCGGGTGCGACGAAACGGGGCATGTCTACAACATCAACGCTGACACCGCCGCCGCGTCGATTGCCGCCGCCATGCACGCCGAGGCGCTCATCTCCATGACGGACACCGTCGGTCTGCTCCGCGACCCGAAAGACCCGACGAGCCTCATCCGCCGCGTCGATTTGAAGGGCGTGGAGGAGCTGAAGGCGGAGGGCATCATCTCCGGCGGCATGATTCCGAAGGTCGAGTGCTGCACCAACGCCATCCGCGCGGGTGTGCGCAAGGTGTTCATCATCGACGGCCGCGTTCCCCACGCGCTGCTGATTGAGACGCTGACCGACGAGGGTGCCGGCACGATGTTCAAGAAGGAGATTGAGGGAAATTATGTGCCAAAAAGTTAAACAGGCGGACAGTGCTTACATCGCCGGCACATACGGCCGCTTTGACGCGGTGATGTCGAAAGGCGAGGGCGCGCACTACGAAGGCCTCGACGGCAAGCGCTACATCGACTTCGGCACGGGCATCGGCGTGACGCTCTTCGGCGCGTGCGACCCTGACTGGGTCGCCGCCGTGACGCATCAGCTGACCACCCTCGGTCACACGTCGAACCTCTACTATACCGAACCGCAGACGCAATTGGCAAAGCTGCTGTGCGAGCGCACGGGCATGAAGAAGGTTTTCTTCGGCAATTCCGGCGCGGAGGCGAATGAATGTGCGCTGAAAGTCGCCCGGAAATACGGCGAGAAGGACAACCGCGACGTTATCGTGACGCTGGTGAACAGCTTCCACGGCCGCACGATTGCGACACTGGCGGCGACCGGGCAAGACCGCTTCCATGAGCACTTCGGCCCGTTCCCGGCGGGATTCCGTTACACGCCCGCGAACGACATTCCCGCGCTGGAAGCCATCCTCAGCACGGGCAAGGTCTGCGGGCTGCTGATGGAGATGGTGCAGGGCGAAGGCGGCGTGATTCCGCTTGACCCGGCGTTCGTCAAGAAGGCGGAGGAGCTTTGCCACGCGAATGATATTCTGCTGATGGTCGATGAGGTGCAGACTGGCAACGGGCGCACAGGCACGCTGTACGCCTACGAGCAGTTCGGCATCCATCCCGACGTGGTGACGACGGCGAAGGGACTGGCGGGCGGTCTGCCGATGGGCGCGTGCCTCTTAGGTGAGCGCTGCGAGCATGTGCTGGGCAAGGGCGACCACGGCTCGACCTTCGGCGGTAACCCGATTTGCGCCGCCGCGGCGCTGAACGTCATCTCCCGGCTGAATGAGGACGTATTCGCGGGCGTAAAGGAGCGCGCGGCGTACATCCGCAAGGAACTGACGGGCGCGCCGGGCGTGAAGAGCATCACCGGGCTGGGGCTGATGATTGGCATCCTGCCGGAGCACAAGACGGCGGCGGAAGTCGCTTCGGCGTGCTTGCAGGACGGCTTGATGGTGCTGACGGCGCACGAAAAGGTGCGTCTGCTGCCCCCGCTGAACATTTCCTATGAGGATTTGGCGGCAGGGTTGGCGATTCTCAAAAAGCATCTCGCGTAATCAAATTTAGGCGCACTGCATGTTTTTTGCAGTGCGCCTGATTGTGTCGGAGGTTTTATGCAGCCCGATTTTCCCCGTGACGCGCGAATCGCCCCGATCCTCACGCGGATTGCCCAACTGCCGAAGAAGCCGCGCCTGCTCGTCACGATTGACGGGCCGTGCGGCAGCGGCAAATCCACCTTGGCGGATGCGCTGTCCGCCGCGCTGAATGCGCCCATCATCCGCATGGACGATTTCTTCCTGCCTCACGCGCTGAAAACGCCGCAGCGGCTGGCGATTCCGGGCGGCAACGTCGATTTGGAGCGCCTGATGCAGGAGGTGATTCTCCCCTTCGCCGCGGGTCAGCCCGTCGTCTATCGGCGCTACCTGTGCCGCGAGGACGCATTCTCCGCGCCGATTCCCCTGCCCGACGCGCCCATCACGATTCTGGAAGGCAGTTACAGTATGCTGCCGGACATCCGCCGTCATGCGGATTTGACGCTCTTCCTGCGGATTAACCCGGAGGTTCAGCAAGAACGGTTACTGCAGCGCGTCGGCGCAGCGCGGCTGAAGGATTTTAACGCGCGGTGGATTCCGCTGGAAAATGCGTATTTCGATGCGTATCACTTGCCGGACGAGTCTTGCGTGCTGGTACCGCAGGATGTAAAAGCGCCTGTTCGCCCCTGAGCGACCTTCATGCGCTGCATGATGGCGTCGTACTGCTGATGGCGCGTCGGCTGCACCGGTACGGGCATCGGCGGCGCGTCCCGTTCGGGCAGGACGTTCACTGGCGGCGCTTCTTCCTCCGGCGGCACCGTGTCCCGCTGGCACTGCCACCAAATCCACTGTTCCTTCTGCTCCTGACTGCTTTTCGCCTGAAACGGCGATCCTGCTGCCCGCATGATTTTTTCCTCCTTTCGCTGAATCAGTTCTATTTTATGCAGGATTTTTCGCTTCGTGACGCGAATACTTCCTGCGGAAACGACATTTTCGGAGGTGTTTCTCATGGAATTTACGCTTCACTGCAGTGATACGACCGCACGCGTCCGGCAGAAGGGCGCACAGATGACCTCCTTCAAGGGGAATGATAACCGCGAGGTTATTTGGCAGGCTGACCCCGCTGTCTGGGGAAATCACGCACCGGTGCTCTTCCCAATCTGCGGCACGGCGAAGGATAACCACGTCATCATCGACGGCGTGTCCTACCCGATTGCCAAGCACGGTTTCTCCCGTAACCCGGAGTTTACGGTCGAGAAAATCGGCGACGACTTCATCGAGCTTGTTCTGACCCCCACGGAGGAAAGCAAGCCGTCCTACCCGTTTGAATTCGCGTTCCACGTCGTCTACACGCTGCGCGAAAACGGGTTCTCCGCGCAGTTCATCGTCGAAAACAAGTCCGACAAGGTGATGCCGTTCTGCTGCGGCGGGCATCCGGGCTTCATCGTGCCGATGGAGGCAGGCGCAAGCTACACGGACTACGAGCTGGTCTTCCCGCAGGTCGAGGACGGGCGCAACAGCCTCTGCCCCGGCGGATATCTCATTGACGGCAGCGAATATCTCCCCTGCTTCCACAACAGCCGCGTGCTGCCGCTCAGCCACGACCTTTTCGACGACCGCGACGCGCTGATTTTCACCGAATTGAAGAGCCGCTCGGTCGATTTGGTCAACCGCAGCAGCGGTAAAGGACTGCGCTTCTCCTACCCGAAGATGGAGGTGCTGGCGGTCTGGTCAATGCCAAAGAAGAATGCGGATTACGTCTGCTTGGAGCCGTGGCACGGGATGCCCGGTCAGGTGACGGAGAGCGGCCGCTTCGAGGACAAGCCGTTCGTGACGCTGCTTCAGCCCGGGCACAGCTGGCAGGGCGGATATGACGTGCAGCTGATTTAACCGAAAAGTAATACTATTTCCAAATGAAAATGCGCCAAGATGCGCGGCGAATTTTTCGTTCTGGCTAACGGGAACGAAATGCAGCGTAGCAGCGCTACGCTAAATGGAGTGAGCGGACGCCAGAACGAAAAAGGCGCAAGCAGATGGCGCAGTTGAATCTGGAAATAGTATAAAACGCCATTCCGAACAACATGCGTCGGAATGGCGTTTTTGTGTGCAAATAGATGTCACTCAGCGGGTGTTTCGCCGTCCGTGTGGATACTCGGCGCATCCATCGGGCGCTCCGGTTTTTCGGGGATGTCCGGCATCTCAATCGTCGGCACGTCGTCGTCCTCCAGCGGCACTTTCACGTCCGTCGTGTCCGGCGCGTGGGCGGCAGAATCCGGCGTCTCGGCGCTCTTCTCGTCCTCCGGCGCGGTGGTCTTACTCTCGCGCAGCTCCTGCAGTTTCACTTCCAGGTCGCGCATTTCCTCCAGCGTCGCTTTCAGCGTCTCCGGCACGTCCTCGCCCGCCTGCCACAGTTCATACAGCCGCAGACCAAGCTGGTTTTGCAGTTCCTTCCGACGCGTGACGATGTTCATCTCATCAACTTTCTGCTTCGTGCTGGTCGCGATGTTCGTCGCCGCCTTGTTGACTGCCTTCATGCTCTGTTCCCAGATTTCTTTGACTGTCTTGCCAATATCAGCCATAACGTTGCCTCCTTTTCTGCGGATATTTCTATATATTCGCCACAGAATGCGGAAATCCCTTCTTTTTGACAGGAAAAGTTACGAGTTTTGCAGCGGCAGCACATACACCTGACACGGATTCCATTCATCCCACAGCGTCGGCAGGCACTCCAGCGGCAGGAAGCCCATGCGCTGGTAAAAGGCGTTCGTGCGGTCATACTCCTCGTAATGCCCCGTCTGCACGGTTTTGACCTGCAGCAGCCGATAGCCTCGTGCGATTGCCTCCGCCCGAATCGCCGCAAACAGCCGCTGCCCGATGCCGCTTCGGTGATATTCCGGCAATACGCCCATGACGTAGATTTCCCCCGCGCAGGGGCTGGTTTCCTTCAGCGCCGCAAACCCGACTGCCTGCCCTTCCCGCACAGCGGCGAAAAACGGCATGTTTCGGCTGTCGTCGATATACTTCTGCGTGCTGTCCGGCAAGCCGAACCAATCCGGCAGCGCATGGAGGATGTGCGCGGAAATCTCTGCCTTTTTTTCTGGATTTTCCACGCGGATGATGCTGATCGTCGCCATACGCACCTCACCAGTACAGCATCAACGCGCCGGGATGCATGGTAAATTCCGCGTGTTCGCAGGCGATAATCTCGCCATCCACCTCGACATGCATTCCGGGCGACGACACCGTCACTTTGTCGCAAAGAACATGCTCCGTAAACGGAAAGTTCAAAATCTGTTTCATCATCATGCGCACGAGATAGTACGGCACTTTCCACCGCGGCTGATGCCCGACGACCATGAAGTCGATTTCGCCGTCATTCGGCACAGCATCGGGGCAAATCGGGATGCCGCCGCCAATCCACTTTCCGTTCGCCGCAATGCACAGCAGCGCATCCTTCGTCCGCGTCTCACCATTGACGGTGTAGGTCAGTTTCAGCGGCTGATGCTTCCAAATCGCGCGAATCAGCCCAACGAGGTACGGCAGCAGCCCGCGGATTTTCCCGCCAAAATCCGCAACATTTTCCAGCACCGTCACGTCAAAGCCCGCTCCGGCGACATTCAAGAACATCTGCCCGTTCAGGTCAATCGCGTCGCACAGGCGCGGCTCATGGCTGAGGATGAAATCAAGCGCCGCCATCGGCTCTTTCGGCGTGGCGAGCGTCTTGACAAAGTCGTTGCCCGTGCCTGCCGGAATCAGCCCGATCGGAATGCCGCTGCCCGCCAATCCGCGCGCCACCTCGCTGAACGTACCGTCACCGCCGATGACGTAGACGGCTTCGCAGCCCATTTCGACTGCTTCCTGCGCCAGTTTCGCCGCGCAGCCGGGATATTCCGTCCGCATCACACGAAACGGGAGGTTTCGCGCGGTCAGCACGTGCTGCACCTGTTCCAGCACTTTCAGCGCATAGCCGCACCCGGCGATTGGATTGACAATCAGCATCCGCATCGTTGTTGTTCTCCTGAATTCAAACTCACGCAAAGCGGACAGCGCCCACGCCGGAGTGCTGTCCGCAGTATCTCTTGCAGAAATTATGCCTTCGCAATCCGATCGGCAATCTGCTTGCCGGTCAGGCCGTATTCTTCCAGCAGCGCAGCGGGCTTGCCGGACTGACCGAACACATCGTTGATGCCAATCTTCTCGAAGTGCTTCAGCCCCATGCCGCAGATGGCGGAAGCCACCGCGTCGCCCAGACCGCCGATGATGGAGTGCTCCTCCACCGTGAACACCTTGCCGCACTTCGCCGCGTAGGTGCGGGCGAGTTCGTCGTCAAAGGGCTTCAGGGTGTGGAAGGAGACCAGCGCCGCGTCAATGCCTTGCTCCGCCAGCAGCTGAACCGCTTCGAGGCAGTGCTCCAGCATGATGCCGCAGGTGAAAATCACGCAGTCCTTGCCGTCCTTGATGACGTTGCCCTTGCCCACCGTGAAGGGGCGCGCATCGTACACCGGGGAAGGCAGACGAGCGGTGCGGATGTACACCGGGCCGTTGATTTCCGCCGCCGCGCGGACGCACTGCTCGCATTCGGTCGCGTCGCTGGGGACGAACACCGTCATGTTCGGCAGCACGCGCATCAGGGCGATATCCTCAATCGCCTGATGGGAGCCGCCGTCCTCGCCCAGCGTGATGCCCGCGTGGGAGAAGCCAAACTTCACGTTAAATTTCGGATAGCACACGCCATTGCGAATCTGGTCGTAGCTGCGGCCCGCAAACACCGCGAACGTGGAGCAGAACGGAATCAGCCCCATCGTGGACATACCCGCCGCCATATCCACCATGTTCGCCTCGGCAATGCCGCAGTCGATGAAGCGGTCAGGATACGCCTTCTTGAAACCATTGGTCATGGTCGCCGCCGCAAGGTCAGCGTCCAGCACGACCACCTTGTCATTTTCCGCACCGAGCTTGACGATGGCCTCGCCATACGCCACACGAATTGCTTTCTTTTCCATTTGTTCAGCCCTCCAGTTCGCTCAGCGCCTGCGCCGTCTGTTCTGCATTGGGAGCCTTGCCGTGCCAGCCGACCTGCCCCTCCATGAAGGAAACGCCCTTGCCCTTGAGGGTGTGCAGGTGAATCAGGCGCGGCTTGCCGGGGCAGGCGGGCGCGTGCAGCGCGTCCAGCACCTGCTGCATATCGTTGCCATCAGCGACATCAATCACGTCATAGCCAAACGCCTTGAATTTCGCCTGAATATCGCCCAGCGACATCACCTCGTCATTCGAGCCGTCAATCTGTAGGCCGTTGTGGTCGAAAATAACCGTCAGGTTATCAAGGTGATAGTGTGCCGCCGCCATCGACGCTTCCCACACAAGCCCTTCCTGCGATTCGCCGTCGCCAATGATGGTGTAGACGTGGCAGGGATTGCCCGTCTTCTTCGCGCCCAGCGCCATGCCGACCGCGATGGAGATGCCCTGACCGAGCGAACCCGTCGACGCATCCACGCCGGGGCACTTCTTCACGTCCGGATGCCCCTGCAGGATGCCGTGCAGTTGACGGAAATGGTCAAACTCCTCGCGTCCGAAATAGCCGCGTTCGCACAGCGTGCCATAGAGCGCGGGAGCCGCGTGACCCTTCGACAGCACAAAGCGGTCGCGGTTCGGATTCTTGTCGTCCTTGGGGTCAATGCCCTTCATGACGTCAAAATACAGCGCAACGAGCGCTTCCGTTGCGGACAGCGATCCGCCGGGATGGCCCGCACCCGCCTTGTTGGTCATAATGATGATGTCCCGCCGCACTTGACGGCAGACCTCTTGGAGTTCCTGAATATCCATCAAAGTACCTCCTCTATCTCGAATACTGCGCCGCCGCTCCTCACGATGCCGCAGTATTTCATTATCTTCATTATAGCCGCATTCTGCCGCGTTGTCAATCTGTCCTGCGCGAAATTTGTCAAGCGATTGCCAAACGGTACGCAATCCACGCGCATATCCACGCCAGCAGGCACTGCCCCGTGATCATCAGCACTGCCAGCTTCCGGCTTTTCAGCCCCTTGATGATGCTTGCGGATGCCGCAGCGCACGGCGGATACAGCAGCACGAACGTCATCAGCGCCAACGCCGCAGCCGGGGTCGGCAGGGACGCCGACAGCGCCGCGCGGATGCTCCCCTGACCCGCCAAGACCGCCAGTGTGCTGATGATGCTCTCCTTCGCCAGCAGCCCGGTCAGCAGCGCCGCCGTTACCGCAACGTTTCCGAAGCCCAGCGGCGCGAAAATCGGCGCAATCGCCCCGGCAATGCTGCCGAGGATGCTCTCCTGCGTGCTCGCCGCCCACGCGCCCGTCCAGGTGAATCGCCCAATGAGCCAGACGACCACCGACGACAGCAGAATCACGCTGCACGCGCGGCTGAGGAACTCGCCCGTGCGGCGGAGCACCTTGCGCAGGACGCTCGACATCAGGGGCAGGCGGTACGGCGGCAGTTCCATCACAAACGCGGCGGATTCGCCCGGAAACAACGTTTTCCGCAGGATTTGCGCAATCAGCGCCGCCAGCGAAATCCCCAGCGCGCAGAGGGCAAAAATCATCCACGCGCCGCCGGGAAGAAGCGTCGAAAGCGCCGCAAAAACGGGCATTTTCGCGCTGCACGAGACGAAGGGAATCATCAGCAGCGTAAAACGCCGATCGCGTTCGCCCCGCATCGACCGCGCAGACAGCGCCGCCGGGACGGAGCACCCGAACCCCAGCAGCAGCGGGATGAACGACCGCCCGCTCAAGCCCAGCGCCCGCATCGGCCGATCCATCAGGAACGCCGCCCGCGCCATGTAGCCGCTGTCCTCCAGCAGGGAGAGACACGCAAACAGTATCAGCAGCATCGGCAGGAAGCTGACGACGCTCCCCACGCCTGTCATCAGCCCCTCGACAATTAGTCGCCGCAGCGCTTCCGCGACCTGCCATTGCCCAAGCACGCCATCCAGCGCCGATTGTATCATCAGGATGATATTCGTGAGCCCGTCGGACAGCCCGCTGCCGAAGCGGCCGAACGCCAGCGACAGCATGAGCGCCAGCAGCCCCGCCAAAATCGGCAGCGCCAGCACAGGGTGCAGCACAAGCGCGTCGATAACGTCCGCCCGCGTCGGATTGTCAGGATTCCCCTGCCGAACCGCCGCGCATAGATCATCTGCCCACGCATAGCGAAGCGCCGAAAGCGCTGCCGCCGCCGATATGCCGGACTGCGCCCGCAATTGCGCCTGCCCCGCCCGTGCCGCATCCGCCGCGCCCATCTCATCGCCTTCCAGCGCTTTCCACGCACGGAACTCCGACGGGAGATTCCCCGCCGGCAGGGCACTTTTCATCCGCTGGATAATGGCGGTGTACGGCGCGCTCGGCGGACTTTTCGGCGTTTTCGCCCCGTCTTTCAGTGCGCGCAGGAGTTCCGGGACGCCCGTACCATCCCGCGCGCTCATCGGCAGCACGCGAATGCCCAGCCGCGCCGACAATTCCTCCGTGTCGATGGTGATGCCGCGCTTCCGGCACTCGTCCATCATGTTCAGCGCAATCGTCATCGGGCGCGACAGCTGCGTCAGCTGATGTGTCAGGTACAGGCCGCGCGCGAGAGCGGTTGCATCCACAATTTGCAGAATTTCATCATAATCACCGCCGGATAAGTAGTCGATGGTCACTTTTTCCTCCGCCGAATACGGGCTGAGCGCGTACACGCCGGGCAAGTCCACCCACTTGACGCCATTTTGCGTCCCCTCTTTTCGCTCCACCGTCACGCCCGCCCAGTTGCCCACATGCTGATGCAGCCCCGTGACGGCGTTGAACAGCGTCGTTTTGCCGCAGTTCGGGCTGCCCACCAGCGCAATCGTTTTCATTCCGCCTCACCACCTGACAGGATGATTTGCCGCGCCAGACGCCGGCGGATGGACACGCGGCTGCCGCGCACGAGCAGAATCACCGGGTCGCCAAGGAGCGCCGTGCCAATCAGCCGCACCCGCACGCCCGGCGTCAGCCCCATGTCCAGCAGATGCCGCTCTTCCGCGTCCGCCCCGCGATACGCCGCAATCACACCCGACTGCCCCGGCGCAAGTTCCGCAATCGTCATGCGTCCACCTCCTCCGCCAATGTCCGCTGCGGCGCGCTCAGGTAGGCGGCAATCAGCTGCTGCTCCGTCAGTATGCCAAGAAGCCGCATTGTCCCCGGCTCGATGATGTACAATTGCGTCATGCGCGTTGGGTGCAGGGCACGCACGGCGTGGTGCAGCGTCCGCGTGGAGAGCATCGCCATAGGCTGAATCGGCAGTTTTCCGCGCGTTTCCATGCGGATTTTTCGGTCCATCAGCGCGCGAAGCTCCGTCAGCGCTGTGCTCGTCGTCGCGCTGACCGCGCTATATAGTAGGAAGCAACCCGCTGCCGCCAGCGACCAGCTGCCCTGCCACCTGCGCACCGCGCCGACCACGCCGCCGACGACAAGCAGCGCCCCTGCCGCCGTGCCGATGATGCGCATCACCCGCCAGCACGTTTCCCGCCGCAGGAGGCGCAGCAAGACCGCTGACAGCAGCCGTCCGCCGTCCAGCGGCAGCGCGGGCAGCAGGTTCACCAGCAGAATCCCCGCGTTGCTGAGGAAGATCAGCCGCCCCGCTTCCCGCGGAATCACGCCGCTTTGCGTCAGCCGCAGCGACAGAACGCACAAAATCAGCGTCATCAGCGGCCCGGCGAGTATCACGCTGATTCGCGCCGTCAGCGGCAGACGTTCCTCGTCCTCCAAGCGCATCATTGCGCCCAGCGGCGTAATTTCTACCTCCTGCGGCGGATGATGCCACAGCGCGCTGACCGCCGCGTGCGCCGTTTCGTGCAGGAGGATGCTCGCGTAAGTGCAAATCAGCAGCGCCCGCCAGCGCGTCAGGAGTCCAAGGAGCAGGAGAATACCCGCCGCCGGATGCACCGTGATGTCCGTTTCTCCCAGCGTCGCGATTTTTCGCTTCATTGCCGCATCATCACCGCCGGGTCAACGCTCAAGCCGTCCTGCCGTACCTCCATCACGCACGGCTGACCGGCCATAAGCGTCCCCAGCGGGTCGCCCGTCTGCACCATGTCGCCCGTGCTGACCGTCACACTCGCCAAATTGCCGTACAAGCAGCTCAGCCCGTCCGCGCCTAACACCTGCACCAGCCGTTCGTCCTCATTGCCGTGGTACACGCCGATGACCTCGCCCGCCATTGCGGACGTGACAATTTTCGTCTGCGCGTCCCATGAAATGAACGGCTCACTCTGTGACCACGCGTGCACGACACTTGCCGCTTCCACCGGCATGGTCAGCTTGCCGCCCGATTCACCGAAAACGAGCGATGCTTCCGGGAAAATGCTGCTGACAAAGGACAGCTTGCCCAAATCGCCGTTCAGGAGCGAATCATCCGTCGCGGCGCTCATGACCGACTGCACAGCGTCCGTCAGCGGCGGAATCGCCCCGGTTTTCAGCGCAACCGCGCAGAGCATCAGCGCCGACGCAATGGCGAGATTGGGCAGCAGCCTCTCCTGCCAGTGCTTTTTCGGTGTTTTCACCCACTCGATGTCCGGCTTGCTGGCTGCGAGTTCTGTACGCCTTGGGCGCACGCGGAGTTCCGTCTGTTTCGTTTCGTTCATAGCAAAAAGCCCTGCCTTTCCAGCACATCGTATGCCGGGAAAAGCAGGGGTATGATCTAAATCTATCGTGCTAAATTCATAATTACTTCAGCGTCAGCGCGCCCTGTTCCACCATGCGGTTCAGCGCCATTTGCAGCGCAATTCGCCCGTGCGCGTAGGTCAGGCCGCCCTGCATGTAGGCGGTGTACGGCTCGCGCATGGGGGCATCCGCCGACAGTTCAATCGACGCGCCCGCGACAAACGTGCCCGCCGCCATGACGACTTGGTCATTGTAGCCGGGCATATCCCACGGTTCGGGCAGCGCCATCGAGTCAATCGGGGACGCCATCTGAATCCCCTGGCAGAACGCGACGAGGCGCTCCGGCGTGCGCATTTGAATCGCCTGAATGATGTCGGCGCGGGGCTCATCCGCCGCGGGCGTCGTCGTCATGCCAAGGATTTCAAACACGCGCGCCGCCAGACATGCGGTCTTAATCGCCTGCGCAACGGTGTGCGGTGCCATGAACAATCCCTGATAGAACGGCTGGTAGCTTGCGGCATACGAACCGACTTCCAGCCCGATGCCCGGCGCGGTCAGGCGGTAAGCAATGCGCTCGACGGCATCCTGCGTACCGACGATATAGCCGCCCGTGGGGGCAAGTCCGCCGCCCGGATTCTTAATGAGGCTGCCAACGCACACGTCCGCCCCGTAGTGGCTCGGCTCCTTCTCGCACACAAACTCGCCGTAGCAGTTGTCCACCATCAGGCAAACGCCGGGGTGCTTCTCGTGCAGCATCTTCGCCAAGGGCGCGAACTCCTCCGGCATCAGCGACGGCCGCCAGTCATAACCGCGGCTGCGCTGGGCGATGACGAGCTTCGTCTTCGGGGTGATGGCGTTTTCCACCGCGTCAAGGTCGATTTTGCCGCCACGCAGCGCCACGGGATGGAAGCTCACACCCATCTCCCGCAGTGAGCCGACCGGCGCGTCGCCCTCGCCCCAGCCGATGATGTCCTGCAAGGTGTCGTAGGGCATCCCCGTCGCAGACACGATGTCGTCGCCCGGCAGCACCAGCCCGAACAGACACAGGCTGATGGCGTGCGTGCCGCTGGCAATCTGCGGGCGGACAATCGCCGCCTGCGTGCCGAACAGCTCCGCGAAAATCTTTTCGAGCGTATCACGCCCCACATCGTCATAGCCGTAGCCCGTCGTCGGCGCGAAATGCCGGTACGCCACCTGATGCTCCCGGAAGGCGTCCAGCACGCGGCGCGTCCCAATTTCCTCCATGCGGTCAATGCGGGCGAACTGCGCCGTCAAGCCGCTTTCCGCCTGTGCAATCAATTCTTCAATGGTCATTTTGCTTCTCCTTGCGTGTAATACGCTTCCAATTTATCATACGCATCCGGTTCGAGCGCGTCCACCCACAGGACGTCCTCCTCCCGGCGCATCCACGTCAGCTGGCGCTTGGCGTAGTGCCGCGTGTTGAGCTTCAGCGCGTAAACCGCCTCATCCAGCGTCGTTTCGCCCAAGGCATACGGTATCATTTCCTTGTAGCCGATGGCTTTCATCGCCTTCGCGTCGCGCGGAACGCCGCTTTTCAGCAGTCTGCTGACTTCCTCCGCCAGCCCGTCCGCCAGCATCTGGTCGATTCGCTGCTCAATGCGCGCATAGAGGATGTCACGCGGCATCGTCAGCGACGCAACGCGGTAAGAAAACCGACTGTCGGTTTTTATTTGCGGCTGCTGCGAGAACGGACGGCCCGTCAGGCGGTAGACCTCCAAGGCGCGAATCACGCGGCGGACGTCGTTCAAGTGCAGGCGCTGCGCCGTATCCGGGTCAACCGCCGCCAATTGCTGATGAAGCTGCTCTTTGCCGCCGGGCGCGTCCGCGATCTGCTGCAATTCCTGCCGGATGCTTTCATCCGCCGCGGCCTCGCCCATCGCCATCGGCTGCCGCAGCGCCCGGAGATACAGCCCCGTGCCGCCGACGAGCAGCGCCCGGTGCCCGCGCGCTTGAATGTCCGCGATGCAGCTTTCCGCCATCTCCTGATAGCGCGCGACGGAAAAATCCTCCGTCGGGTCGGCGACGTCTACCATGTGATGCACCGCCTGCGCGCGTTCATCCGCCGTCGGTTTCGCCGTGCCGATGTCCATGCCGCGATAAATCTGCATCGAATCCATGCAGACAATCTCGCAGTCGTGCGTCCGCGCCAGACGGAGCGACAGCGCGGTTTTGCCGCTCGCGGTCGGGCCTGTCAGCACCCAGCACGTTTCCTTCATGATATTGTCACCTCACTGCATCCGCCGGAATCGCCGGTCGATGTCCGTTTTGTTCAGCGCAACGACCAGCGGCGTACCGCGCGGGCTTGCCGGGATGACGCGCTTGTCCGCCACGCGGCTGACCAGCTCACGAATGTCGGCGTCGTTCAGGCGCTCGCCGGAGCGGACGCTGCGCTTGCACGCCAGCGCCAAAATCGCCGCGCGCCGCTTTTCCAGCGACACCACGCCGCGCTCATTCTCCAGCTGGTCGATGATGTCGCGCAGCAGCCCCGCCGCCTGCGGCTGACCCAATATCATCGGAATCGACCGAATCGACACCTCGTTCTCCCCGAACGGCTCGACCACCAGCCCGATGTCCGCCAATTCCCGCGCGTGTTCATCGAGCAGCTGCTGCTCCCGGCGCGTCAGGCTGACAATCATCGGCACAAGCATTTCCTGCCCGCAGCGGTGCTGGTCGAGCGCTTTCATCATGCGGTCGAACATCACGCGTTCATGCACCGCCTGCTGGTCAATCAGCATCAAATTGTCCGCATATTCCACCAGAATGTAGCTGTCAAACAGCGTGCCGATGATTCGGATGTTCGCCTGTGCCTGCGGCAGAATCGTCTGCTGCACCGGTATCGGTGAAACCAGACTTGCGGTCGGTTTCAGCGGATTCGCAGGCGGCGGTACGGCGGGTTCGGCGTTGTAATGCTGCGCCAGTGCTGACGGGCTGCGCATCACCAGCGGCTGCTTCCACGCGGGAATGGCATCGTCCGGCGCGGTTTTCGGCGGCTCGGACGGCTTTTCCGGCTGGGCGCTTGGTGTCGGAATCGGCGGATTTTTCGCAGGAATTGCCGCCTTTTGCGAAATTTCCGTACCGACGGTCGGTTTTTTCTCGACTTTCGGCGGGACAGCCGCTTCCGGCTGCACAGCCTCGCTCGCCGTCACGGGCTGCCGAACGACCGTCACAGGCACCGTCGGCGGCGGTTCAGGCGTCAGGCGCAGCACATCCGGCTGCTCGACGGGCGCTTTGTCCGCCAGCGCATCCGCCACAATCGCCTCGACCGCTTCCGCAATCGCCGCTTCGTTCTGGAAGCGGACTTCGAGCTTGTTCGGATGCACGTTGACATCCACCGTGTCATACGGCATGGTCAGGTGCAGCACGCACGTCGGGTACTTGCCGGACAATACACGCTCCCGGCACGCCGCTTCCACCGCCGCGGACAAAATCGACGACTTCATATATCGCCCGTTGATGAAGAAGGACTGGTGATTTCGGCTGCCGCGCCCGCTTTCGCCCACGCCGACGAATCCTTTGAGTATCAGCCCCGCCTGATGCCCGTCCACCTCGTGCATGGAGCGGAGCATTTCGCGCCCGTAAATGCTGAACACGGCGGAGGACAGCTTGCCATCGCCCGCGGAGTGGTAGAGCGTTTTGCCCTGACTGACGTAGCGGAAGGACACGTCCGGGCGGGACAAAATCAGCCGCATCATCAGGTCGGACACATAGCCCGCCTCCGTAACCGGCTTTTTGAGGAATTTCAGGCGCACCGGGGTATTGAAAAAGAGGTCGCGGACGACAAACGTCGTGCCTTCAGGGCAGGCGGCTTCTTCGATGGACTCAATCGTTCCGCCGTTGTTCTGCACCTTGATGCCGCTTGGGTCTGCCTTTGTGCGTGTTGTGCAGGTGACATGCGCCACCGCCGCGATGGACGCCAGCGCCTCGCCGCGGAAGCCCAGCGTCTGGATGCTGAACAAATCATCCGTGCGGCGGATTTTGCTCGTCGCGTGGCGCTCAAACGCCATGCGGATGTCCTCGCTGCGGATGCCGCTGCCGTTGTCCGTCACGCGGAAATAGCTGATGCCGCCGTCGCGGATTTCCACCGTGACCGCGCTGGCCCCCGCGTCCAGCGAGTTCTCCACCAGTTCCTTGATGGCGGCGGCAGGACGCTCCACCACTTCGCCTGCCGCGATTTTGCCAATGACCTCATCGGACAGGAGCTGAATCTTTCCTGCCATTTGCTTCCCTTTCTGTCTTTCTTTCCAACTTTCGGTCGGTTTTTGTGAGATTTCGGTCGGTTTTTGCTGACTTTTGGTCTGTTTTTACAACTTTCTTGCCTTTTCGCGCAGCAGGAACAGCTTGTTGATTGCGTCCATCGGCGTCAGCGCCATCACATCCAGCGTCTGCAGTTCGTTGATAATCTCTGTCTTTCGATAGTCAAACAGGTTGACCTGCTCATCCTTGCGCTTCTCGGCATCGCCCAGAATGTTCTGCCCGATGCCGTGCTGGTTGATGTCGCTGACTTCCAAACGTGCCTGAATTTCGTGCGCGCGCACCAGCACCGGATGCGGCACGCCCGCCAGCCGCGCAACGTGGATGCCGAAGGACTTGTCCGCCCCGCCGCGAATGATTTTGCGCAGGAAAATGACGTCCTCGCCGTGTTCCTTGACGGAAATGCAATAATTCTGCACGCCGTCGATATGCCCTTCCAGCTCGGACAGCTCGTGGTAGTGCGTCGCGAAAAGCGTCTTTGCGCCGGATTTTTGCTTGTCGCACAGGTACTCCACCACCGCCCACGCAATCGCCAAGCCGTCAAACGTGCTGGTGCCGCGCCCGATTTCATCCAGTATGACGAGGGATTTTGCGGTCGCGTTGCGCAGGATGTACGCCGTTTCGCTCATCTCCACCATGAACGTGGACTGTCCGCTGGCGAGGTCATCCGACGCGCCGACGCGGGTGAAAATGCGGTCGGTGACGGGGATTTTCGCTTCCTTCGCCGGGACGAACGACCCGATGTGCGCCATCAGCGCAATCAGCGCCACCTGCCGCATGTAGGTGCTTTTGCCCGCCATGTTCGGCCCGGTGATGATGCACATGCGGCAGTCGTCAGCATTCATGTGCGTGTCGTTGGGCACGAATCCGCCCTCGCTCATCGTCTGCTCGACGACCGGGTGGCGCCCCTCGACAATATCCAGCGTGCCATCCTGCGTCATTTCGGGGCGGACGTAGTGGTACTCTATCGCGGATTTCGCCAGCGACAGCAGCGCGTCCAGCGATTTGAGCGCCATCGCCGTCTTCTGGATGCGCGCAATCTGCTCCGCGATTTTCTCGCGCACCTCGGTGAACAGCTGCAATTCCAAGCGCGTGGACTGCTCCTGCGCGCCGACGATTTTCTGCTCGATTTCCTTCAGCTCCGGCGTCATGTAGCGCTCGCAGTTCGCCAGCGTCTGCTTTCTGGTGTAACGCGCCGGCACCATTTCGTAATACGACTTGCTGACCTCGATGTAGTAGCCGAACACGCGGTTGTACTGGATGCGCAGGTTGCGGATACCCGTCTCCTCGCGTTCCTTCTGCTCCAGCTCCAGAATCCACTGCTTGCCGCTCGTGGACGCTGCGCGGTATTCATCCAGCATCTGGGAATAGCCATCGCGGATGATGCCGCCCTCGGTGATGAGAATCGGCGCATCGGGGTGAATCGCGCGGGTCAGCAGGTCGGTCAGCTCCGGCAGGGTGTCCAGCGAATCGCGGATTTCCTCCACCGCCTGACTTTTCGCCTCGCGCAGCAGCTCACGGATTTTCGGCACTTTTTGCAGCGACGCGCACAGCGACAGGCAATCCCGCGCGTTCATCGACTTATAGGCGACCTTCGACAGCAGGCGCTCAATGTCGTACACGCCCTGCAATTCCTCCGCGAGCGTCATCGTCAGCACATGCTCCTGCGCAAACTCGCCCACCGCGTCCAGACGGCGGTTGATTTTCGCTTCGTCCACCAGCGGCTGCTCAATCCACGAGCGCAGCAGGCGGCCGCCCATCGCCGTGCTGGTTTTGTCCAGCAGCCAGAGCAGGCTCCCCTTGCGGCTTCTCCCGCGGATGGATTCCGTCAATTCCAAATTTCGCCGCGTGTTGCGGTCAAGCAGCATCGTTTCGCTGCCCTGATAAATGCGCAGGCTGGTCATGTGCTCCAGGGCGTTCTTCTGCGTCTCGGACAGATACCGCATCAGCGCGCCCGCGGCACTCGCGCCCGCCTTGTACTCGTCGCTGAGTCCCAGCGGAGACAGGTCATTGAGCGCGAAATGGCGGCAGAGCGCTTCCGTTGCGTTCGCCAGCTGAAACCACGCGCTCGGCTGCTCCGAAGCATTCTGCATCTCCCGCTGCAGGCACGCGCGCAGCTTCACTTGGTCATTGCAGATGATTTCCATCGGGGAAATGCGCGCCACCTCGTCCGAGAGCGTCGTTTCCGGCTGGGTGATTTCGTGGACGTAGAATTCACCCGTGGACACATCAGCGAACGCCAGCCCCGCGCGGTCGGCGACAAAGCAGATGCTTAACAGGAAGTTATTCGCCTTCTCGTCCAGCATCGCCGGTTCAATGACCGTTCCGGGGGTGATGATGCGTGTGACGGCGCGCTTGACCAGCCCCTTCGCCAGCGCCGGATCTTCCATCTGCTCGCAGATAGCAACCTTATAGCCGCGCTCGATGAGCTTCTCGACATAGGTATCCACCGCGTGGTACGGCACGCCGCACATCGGGGCGCGTTCACTGAGTCCGCAGTCCTTGCCCGTCAGCGTCAGTTCCAGCTCGCGCGAAGCAGTCCTCGCGTCATCGAAGAACATCTCATAAAAGTCACCGAGGCGGAAGAAAAGAATGCAGTCCTTATATTCCGCCTTAGTATCAAGGTACTGCTGCATCATCGGTGTGACGCTCGCCATGTCTGTTCCCCGCTTTCGTTCTTGTTTCTGTTTAACTTGCTGTTTTTATGGAATATGCCTTACTTTGGATTGATTGGGTTGAAAACCAAGCTGTTTTCTTCTGCTGCTCCCGTCGCCTCTGCGGAGGCGAAGTTGTTACTTTCTGGCGCGCCAGAAA